>ULMW01016198.1_pt1 | contig 8801 bp, 6 predicted proteins | sample 1951761 | NCBI WGS metagenome assembly ULMW01 (sample SAMEA4835561, study PRJEB28245) | human gut metagenome | biome: gut microbiome; material: fecal sample | place: Denmark | collected 2008 | reverse complement strand
GTTTTGATGCAGGTGAAGTTAAGAATACATATGGTACGGGGTGTTTTCTTCTTATGAACACGGGAAGCAGACCTGTTGTATCAGAGCACGGACTTATAACAACTATTGCGGCGAGCACGAATGACTGTGTAAAGTATGCGCTTGAAGGAAGCGTATTCACAGGCGGGGCTGTCATACAGTGGTTGAGGGATGAGATGCGTATGATAAAAAGTTCTTCACAGTCTGAGGATTACGCAAGAATGGTTGAGGATACTAATGGTGTATATATAGTTCCGGCATTTTCTGGGTTAGGAGCACCTTACTGGAATCCTTATGCAAGAGGTACAGTTGTAGGACTTACAAGAGGTGCAAGCAAGGAGCATTTTATAAGGGCATCGCTTGAGTCAGTTGCCTATCAGACATATGATGTGTTGAAGGCGATGGAGAGCGATACAGGACATACTGTAAGTGAGCTTAAGGTTGATGGCGGTGCAAGTGCCAATGATTTCCTTATGGAGTTTCAGGCAGATATACTTGATGCTTCAATAAGAAGACCAAGATGTATAGAAACAACAGCGCTTGGAGCTGCATATCTTGCAGGTCTTTCGGTCGGCTTCTTTAAGGACGAGGATGAGATAAAGGATAACTGGCAGCTGGATACTACATTTGAAAGCAGCATATCACCATCTAAAAGGGACAGCCTTCTTATGGGATGGAAGAGGGCTGTAAGGTGTACAGTAAGCTATACGGAGGAGTGAGTTTCTTAAGATAGATACAGAATATTTATTATATAATATATATTTTAAGGGTGTTTAATATATATGATGATACTTGGGAGGATATTTAATTGGAAAACAATGTGATTAAAGCTGCGAAGGTTATAGAGCAGGTCAATAATGTAATATTGGGAAAAGACAGGGAAGTTAAGGAGATTATGGCGGCATTTCTTGCAGGAGGCCATATACTTTTAGAGGATATACCGGGAGTTGGAAAGACTACACTTGCGACAGCATTTTCAAGGGCGATGAAGCTGGACTGTAAGAGGGTGCAGTTCACGCCGGATGTTATGCCGTCAGACCTTACGGGATATTCTATATACAGAAGTGATATAGGTCAGTTTGTGTACCAGCCGGGAAGTGTGTTCTGCAATCTTTTACTTGCGGATGAGATAAACAGGACATCGCCTAAGACACAGTCAGCGCTTCTTGAGGTTATGGAGGAAAGAAAGGTGTCGGTTGAGGGTATAACAAGAGAAGTACCTAATCCTTTTATAGTAATCGCAACACAAAATCCATATGGCAATGCGGGAACGCAGAGTCTTCCGGAGGCACAGATGGACAGATTTATGATAACTATGTCGATAGGCTATCCTGACTTTGACAGTGAGATGGAAATGGCTATGTCGATAGGAAAAAAGGGGAGAGCAGAGTCTGTTGTGCCGGTTATAACAGCAGAAGATATAGGTCATATGCAGGATGAGATATATGAAGTGTATATGAATAAAAGCATATATAAGTATATAGTTGACCTTGTTACGGCAACAAGGAATTCACCTTATATTGAAAGGGGCGCAAGTCCGCGTGCGACTATTGCGCTTGTCAAGATATCAAAAGCGTGGGCATGGCTTAATGGACGTGATTATGTTATACCATCGGATGTAAGTACACAGTTTGAGTATGTAATATCACACAGAGTAGGAATGGGTATGTCAGCAAGGATGGAAAAGCTCACAAAACAGGATGTGATAAAGGGTATAATGAAGTCTGTAAAAAGACCTACAGTTGGAGAAAAAGCGTAAATCAGGAATGGAAAAATATTATGGTTAAAGTTTTATTAGTCTTAATTGCGGCTGTTTCGTGGTATCTTGCCGGGGTGTTCCATTCATTTGCAATTATGCTTTATGCGGTATGTCTTGCCGTATTTATGCTGGTTATGCATATTATCACAAGAATATATAAAAAGAAAACTACATTCTCTTTTGAAACAGAGTATATATGTGCAGCTAAGGATATAGAATGTCCTGTAGCTATTAATATAAAAAATAATTCAGGCATACCAGTCAGCAGAATAAGGTTTGATATAGAAGTAAGATATGGCTTTCATAATAATATGACAGCCAAAAAGGATGTATTAAAGCATAGTGTATATGCAAGCTGCCGAAGAAAGAAAGAAGTGTCGGCCTTTAAGCTTAAGTTTCCTTATACTGGACCTGCGTGTATATATCTTAAGGCTGTTTATATGTATGATTATACAGGCTCATTTAGGGTAAAGCTTCGTACTAACGATTATATGAATGTCACAGTTCTGCCGGTTATAGAGAAAGGCAGACAGAGCATAGAAACATTTACAAATGATAGTAACAGTGTGCACGAAATGTATATTAATAAGGCGGGTAATTCTATAGATGATATAAGACAGATAAGAGAGTATCAGACAGATGACTCTTACCGTCATATCCACTGGAACCTGAGTGCAAGATCAGGCAGTCTTCTTGTAAAGGAGTTCTCACAGGAAACAGATGTTAAGATAAATGTTATCGCACAGGTCACGCCTGATATTCTGGATGATTATCGGAAGATGGGTGATTATTATGATAAGCTTGCGGCAGAGGCTATGAGCCTTGTGAGTGATAAAAGCATAGTCAGTCTTATGTGGTATGACTATGAGTATGATGCCTATACAAAACATGGGATAACCACTAAGGAAAGCTGTGAGGATGCATTGTATGAGCTTTTTGTATATCACGAAAAATGCAGGATAAATGATAAAAAGGACTGCGTATGTAAAGAACTTATATATGATGTTGGTAATGAAAATATGGTTGTTGTAAATGTTGAGGATTATAAAATGTAAAATACAGCCTGCAACATATGGATTAGCCTGAAATATGCGCAGAAATGAGGAAAATTATGGAGAATGGTATAAGTATAACTGCTAATCGTAATGAAAAAAAGAATTACAGGGGTAGTATGTATCTTGGATTTACAGCTTTTTTCTGTGGTGTTATATCTGTGATATTGGTTTTTAATGGACTGAATGCAATAAGTTATACTAAGGAGATTGTATATCTGCTGGCATTTTTATTGTCTGCGCTGGTGTGTTTCATGCATTACAACAAGCCTAAGTTTATACTTATAGTCTGGAGTGTTGTACTGGTTATTACAGCGTCGTCAGTTGTTGCATGGTTTGAGGATATACAGATACAGATTAATTCTATGTATACTGCATTTAGTTCAGGAACTGCTGCTGTAAGAAATGTTACAAAGCTTATGTGTCTTATAACAGTTATTCTTGTTGGCTTATTTTATCTGTTTGAGCTTGTGTTTAAAGTGCATTTTATATTATCCGTACTATTGAGCGCACTTGTAATTGTTTCACCAGTGCTTAAGATAAATATATCAGCATTTAACGTATTTACAGTTATAGTATATCTGGTTATGTTTTATGTTATTAAGAATTCACTGATAAGTAGAAGAAAGCTGTATACAACAGACAATGTAAATATAAGAAGGTCTGTGCTTGAAAAGAGTGCCACAGCAGGTCTGGCATGTGCCATAACAGCATTTGTGGTGGCAGGAATTATTATGAATGTAATGCCTGTACCTGTATATAATTCAGTGAGCGTGGTACAGGGGGCAGCTTACAATATCATAAGAAGAATAAACGGAAGTGCTAAAGACATCACTATGGACGGAAGTATAAGTACTGGCAATAATTATCAGACGGGTGCAGAACAGCTTAAGCTTACCGCTAACAGAAAGCCTGAGGAGGATATATATCTTGCAGGTTATATAGGCGGTGAATATACTGGCAATAACTGGACTGTGACAGATGATTATACGATATGTGATGAATGGGACGCAGCTAATCCTGATGCAGCAAGTTATAATTCGATATCTCATACATCAGATGCATTTAATAATCTTTATTATTCTTATAATTTTACTGTTAAGAGTGGAAATGCAGCATTAAAGTCTAAAGACAGGAGAGTGCAGCTTAATATTGAATACACTGGAAAAAGAGAGGATAATACGTTAAAGCCTTATTGCAGTAATCTGTATGCAAACCAGATGAAGAATATGAAGGATTATGATGTTTATTATTATGAGCAGCAGGATATGACAAGGGATTGGAGTGCAAGCCGTGGAGGTCATACGGAAGTTGTAAAGATATCTGATTACGAGAGAGTTGAAAGAAATTATAAGGAAGCCATGCAGCCTTATTATACAGAGTATTCAGAGAAAATCACTCCTAAGATATATGATTATGTACAGGATAATCCGCTTGTATCGCTGCTAAGTGAAAAAACAACATTTATAATATATACACTTATGAGTAACACCAGATATACAAGAACTCCGGGAGTTACATTAGGAAGCAGTGATATAGCTGACAGATTTCTTTTCGAGTCAAAAAGAGGATATTGTGTGCATTATGCAACTGTGGCAACGCTTATGTACCGTATGTATGGAATTCCTGCGAGGTATGTTACCGGCTTTAAGGTACCGGCAGACAGCTTTAAGGAGAACGAGGATGGACAGTGGTATGCAAGTGTGAGTGATGCCAGACAGCATGCGTGGACAGAGATATTCATAGATAGTTATGGATGGGTTCCTGTGGATGTAACTCCCGATAAGGATGGAGTTATCAATGTATCATATCCGGGCTATGATATGGATACATTCAGAAGTGTAATGGAAAGCAACAACTGGAGTGTGGGTTCTCCAAGCATACAAAATGTATCCAATGACGATGTGGAATATGTAAGGACATGGCAGGGTGCTGTTAAGGCTGCAATTACAAGATTTGTAAGAAATGCAGTAAAGATTTTAAAGTATGCAGTCATAATTATAATCATAGGTACGATTATATGTTCTCCATGGCTTTTAAGACTTAGAAGAAAGCTTGTAATTAAAAGACAGAATACGAAAAAATGTAATGTTATATATAACAGGATGATGGAAATGCTTCACAAGTGTGGTTATGTCAAAGAATATGACGGAACAGAGGAGAACTTTGCAGATGCGCTTATGGGCGAGCTTGGCAGTGATATAAAAGGTGATATAGTCAGGGCTGTCAATGTATGTATTGAAGCGGAATTCTCTGACCACAGGGCGGAAGCGGAGTATGCAAAGCAGGTGTATGATGTGTATAAGGAAGTGTCGGCTTTGGTATACAAAAGTCTTGGCTGGCGTAAAAAGTTTGCGTTTAAGTATGTGTACTGCTTTGGATGATAAGTCGGAATAATTTTGCTCCTGATATAATATAGTATCTTGACTGTTATAAATATATGTATTAATATAAAAGTATGAAATATATTTCATTGGAGGTAATATATATGCAACTGGCAATGATAACTGCACAGCAGGTAATTGTACTTTTTATATTAATATTTGCAGGCTTCATATGTGTCAAGTCGGGAGCGGTAAGCATAGAAGGAAAGAAGTCATTTTCTGACCTGCTTGTGTACTTTGTAGTACCATGTATGATTGTGAATTCATATCTTACAGATTTTGATGCTGATATATTTAAGAATATTTTATATGCACTTGGATTAAGTGTACTTCTGCTTTTTATAGGTATTGTGGTAACGTGGGTTCTGTCACTTCGTATAAAGGATAAAAACCTTCCTATTATAAGGTTTGGTTGTATGTTTTCCAATGCGGCATATATGGGCTTTCCACTTATTCAGGCACTTTTTGGAAGTGAAGGACTTATATATGCAAGTGCCTTTGTAACTGTGTTTAACATATTGTTATGGACACTTGGATATTCGGTTGTCAGCAGGACTATAAGCTTAAAGCTTGTTATTAAGAAAATATTTACGACACCTGCTACGATAGCTGTATTCTTAGGGCTTATAATATTTATGGCAAGAATACCTCTCCCGGGTGTGTTAAGTCAGGCTATAGGTCTGGCTGGTGCGGTTAATACGCCGCTTTCTATGTTTATAACAGGTATGATTATAGCGGCAAGCGATATAAAGAGTATGCTTTCTAACAGGCTTGTCTACTTCGCAATAGTTGTAAGGATGATTATTATACCAGCCATATGTGTCGCGGTCTTTCTTCTGCTTGGAATAAGGGGAATGGTTGCCAATATCGTGCTTATATTGGAGGCGTGTCCGTGTGCTGCGATTACATCGGTATTTGCAGTGCAGTTTGACTATGATGATGATGTGGCAGCAGCCTCGGTTGTACTCACTACATTTGTCAGTATAATAACGCTGCCTTTAGTCGCATTTATTATAACAACACTGTGATTATTACATATTTAAGCTTTTTTTAATATAAATGCCAGTAATTGTAACGTTATTGGCATTTATTTTTTATATTATTTATGTTATTATGTAATGATGTCAGGGATGAATTATAACTGCTTCTGGTATATAATGATGTATAGGATTGTGTGAATTGCGTAGCAACGCAGCAGGTCATGTACTTCTTATAATAAGACTACAGGCAGAATAACTGGCTTATATTGTATGGATGGAGAAATGTATGAAAATATTATTTGTTTCGCTTGGATGTGATAAAAATCTGGTTGATACAGAAAATATGCTTGGCATATTAAAGAATAAAGGCTTTGAGTTCACGGATGATGAGTGGGAGGCAGATATAATCGCTGTCAACACCTGCTGTTTCATAGGTGATGCAAAGCAGGAGAGTATCAACACAATTTTAGAGATGGCTGAGCATAAGAAGGATGCAAAGTGTAAGGTTTTAGTAGTAGCCGGATGTCTTGCACACAGATATCAGGATGAGATTATCAAGGAAATTCCGGAAGTTGATGCATTTGTTGGAACATCTTCTTATGACAAGATAGCTGAGATGATTAACTCAGTGCTTGAAGAGAAAGGCATTACAAACTTCGTTGAGGATGCCAACCGTCTTCCTATGGTAACCGAGGAAAGAATAGTCACAACACCGGGATATTATGAGTACTTAAAGATAGCAGAAGGCTGCGACAAGAGATGTACATACTGTATAATACCAAAGGTAAGAGGCAGCTACAGAAGTTTCCCTGTTGAATATCTTGTAAAGCAGGCAGAAAAGCTTGTTGAGGGAGGCGTTAAGGAAATTATTCTTGTTGCACAGGAAACTACTCTTTATGGAGTTGATCTGTATGGAAAGAAGTCACTTCCTATGCTTTTACATGAGTTAGCCAAGATAGAAGACTTAAGATGGATAAGAATTCTTTACTGTTATCCAGAGGAAATCAATGATGAGCTTATTGAAGCAATAAAGAATGAGCCTAAGGTCTGTCATTATCTTGATATGCCTATTCAGCATGCAAGTGATAATGTGCTTAAGCGTATGGGAAGAAGAACTGACAAGCAGGAGCTTATAGATATAGTTGCAAAGCTCAGAAGGGAAATTCCTGATATTGCTTTAAGAACAACTCTTATAACAGGTTTTCCGGGAGAAACTGACGAAGAACACGAGGAAGTTATGGAATTCATCGATGAGTGTGAGTTTGACAGACTGGGCGTGTTTACTTATTCAAGGGAAGAGGATACTCCGGCAGCAGTTATGCCAGACCAGATAGATGAGGCTGTAAAGGAAAAGTACAGGGATGAGATAATGCAGCTTCAGCAGGAAATATCGGCTGACAGGTCGGCTGATATGGTAGGACGTACTCTTGAAGTTATGATAGAAGGCTATATAGCAGATGATGATACTTATGTAGGACGTTCATATAAGGATGCACCGAATGTTGATGGACTTGTATTTGTTGAGTGTGACAGAGAACTTATGTCAGGTGATTTTGTAAATGTACTTATCACAGGTTCTACAGAATATGACCTTATTGGCAAGATAGTTGAAGAATAAAGACAGGAGGGCACTACATTGAATTTACCTAACAAACTAACGATATTAAGAACAATTATGATACCTGTATTTCTTATATTCCTGTATATACCGGGACTTGGAATGACAGGCGATATAATAGCAGCAGCGATATTTATCCTGGCAAGTCTTACTGACCTTTTAGATGGCAAGATTGCAAGAAAGTATAACCTCGTAACGAACTTTGGAAAGTTTATGGACCCGCTTGCGGATAAGCTTTTAGTGTGTTCAGCACTTATCGCACTTGTGGACCTTGAAAGAATTCCAGCATGGATAGTAATTATCATAATTGCAAGAGAATTTATTATAAGCGGTTTCAGACTTATAGCATCGGACAATGGCGTGGTAATAGCTGCAAGCTACTGGGGCAAGTTCAAGACAACATTTCAGATGATAATGATAATACTTCTTGTTCTTAATCTTAATTATCCATTCAGCGGTGTTGTGAATACAGTTATTATGTATATAGCATTAGCACTCACTGTTATATCACTTCTTGATTATATTATTAAGAATTATAAGGTGTTTATAGAGGGTTCAAGTAAGTAGGATACGATACAGAGTATAGGTGTTGTTAAGAAAATGTATATGTTTTGGGCAGATGGAATGTATTAATTCTGGTGGAATATATATGATACTAGAAGGTCTGAACCCACATTAGCTTGTTCATAGTTGGTGGCTTTTGACCACAACATCATATACATTGTAAGGTTAAAGGGGATGTTTCGCGGTGGCGGGATGTCCTTTTTATGTATGGTGTTATGTTGGTATATTTTCTAACGGTTTATATGTTGTAGAACCCGTTTAGCGGAAAGTGATTTTGCCATATAATAAAGATGTAAAAAATATGCAGAGATAATTTTTTGCCTGTGTATTATCTATATTTTTTGGAATGTATTTTGATTGCAGAAAGAAATGGGTTATTGATACATTTCAACAGATTATGCAAAATATGTCTTTCTGGCGCGGACG
>ULMW01010316.1_pt1 | contig 8829 bp, 7 predicted proteins | sample 1951761 | NCBI WGS metagenome assembly ULMW01 (sample SAMEA4835561, study PRJEB28245) | human gut metagenome | biome: gut microbiome; material: fecal sample | place: Denmark | collected 2008 | reverse complement strand
GGGGGCTGTTATATCCATTTAACTAAGGAAACAGGTCACTCAACATTTCTATTATATCAGATTTTAACTTATATTACAATATATTTTGTTCAAGAAGATTTCCTACTGAAGTGAAAAGTTTATTTTCAATTTAATAGAGGGACTCATGTTGAACAATTATGTAATTAGCACATCGGATTTTATTTTATATCCGTTAATTATAACTATTCCGGCTACACTGCAATTCGGTAAGCCGAGTGTAAGCTGATTTACTTGCCGCATAACTGGTCAATTTTCATATTATAATTGTTTTTTTATGGTTACCATTAATCACATATAATTTAATGCTGAGTGTTTATTTTAGAACTCGACTTGTCCCTGAAGCCATATTCTGCCCTTGAATCTTCTTCCTTCAGTCGGCTCTCCGATTACATCTTTTGCATTAATGCACAAATCAAATACAATGTCGTTACATTCGAGGGTCATAACATATATATCTTCGCCTGTGTAATCATTATTGTACATCCTAGACTCCACGATATTGCCGATTATGGAATAACAGTCGCATTCAAATCCACTAGGCATAAATGACGAATCAACTATAGTGAATATATCTTCGCTGCGCATCCTCTTATAGATATTGGTATAAGTATCAAGGTCTTCTATTGTAAGGTTGTCAATAGCCGATGTATCGCCCTTTTTAGCAAGGTTTATAAGATTATTTCTCGCTGCTGTCGCCGCCTTCGACTTATCTATCTGATGTTCACTCTTATTGACAGGAAGCAGGACTGTTCCTTCATTGCACATCGCTGAAATTTTTACCGTCTTATCAGTATAATCTGCAACAATAGGCTTACTGAGAAGATAATCAACAGGATTGCTCAAATGAAAAATAAGTGCAATTCCTCTTCCCGGTTCGTCACATAATGCATTGAATGCCACACGCTCTGTCTTTCTTCCTATGGATACTTCGCTCTCATAGCTCTCAACTGAGCCATCAAGAAACGGAAAAACATAGTCCGGCTTGAAGCTCTTTCTTGATGGGTTGTAGAATCCATTTACAGATATGCCGCTTACCTTGTTAAAATACTGTTTTATCTGAGCAGGATATACACTATCTCCTGGGAGATAGTGTATATCCGAATACTGTACAGTACCTTTTTCGATACCCTCTTTTATAATATACTTTATGAGTTTATCGTAATCCTTACGTGTATTTATACTTCCTAAGCCCACCGCTTTTAAATATAAATGCATGAGACTCCTCTCTTCTTTAAAATTAATGCTTCTTCTCTATCTTCTCCATGCCGCCCATGTATGGTCTTAATACTTCCGGAATATTGACAGAACCATCAGCATTTAAGTTATTCTCTAAGAATGCGATGAGCATTCTAGGTGGAGCTACAACAGTGTTGTTAAGTGTGTGAGCAAAATAATTGCCATTTTCACCCTTAACACGAATCTTAAGTCTTCTTGCCTGAGCATCTCCTAAATTAGAGCAGCTTCCTACTTCGAAATACTTCTTCTGTCTTGGTGACCATGCCTCAACGTCAATTGACTTAACCTTGAGGTCTGCAAGATCTCCTGAACAGCACTCAAGTGTTCTTACAGGAATGTCCATGCTGCGGAATAAATCAACTGTATTCTGCCAAAGCTTGTCAAACCACATCTTGCTGTCCTCAGGCTTACATACAACTATCATTTCCTGCTTCTCAAACTGATGTATTCTATATACACCTCTCTCCTCAATACCATGAGCACCCTTCTCCTTACGGAAACATGGAGAATAGCTTGTAAGTGTTCTTGGAAGAGTCTCCTCAGGAAGAACTGTATCAATGAACTTACCAATCATGGAATGCTCACTTGTTCCTATAAGATATAAATCCTCTCCCTCAATCTTGTACATCATCGCATCCATCTCTGCAAAGCTCATAACACCTGTTACGACTTCACTTCTGATCATAAAAGGTGGTACACAGTATGTGAAACCTCTGTTAATCATGAAATCTCTTGCATATGCGATTACTGCGGAATGAAGTCTTGCAATATCGCCCATGAGGTAATAGAAACCATTTCCGGCAACCTTTCTTGCACTGTCAAGGTCTATGCCATCAAAAGCTTCCATAATCTCTGTATGATAAGGAACCTCGAAATCAGGAACAACCGGCTCACCGTAACGTGTGATTTCAACATTCTCGCTGTCATCCTTTCCGATAGGAACGCTTGGGTCAATAATGTTAGGAATAACCATCATTATCTTCTTAACTTTCTCTTCAAGCTCGCTTTCCTTCTGCTCAAGCTCTGCAAGTCTTGCTGCATTGTCAGCAACCTGCTTCTTGACTGCCTCTGCCTCTTCCTTCTTGCCCTGTCCCATGAGAGCACCAATCTGCTTTGAAAGCTTATTTCTATCTGCACGAAGTCCGTCAGCCTCAGCCTTTGCTGCTCTGTTCTGCTCATCAAGTGCTATTACTTCATCAACTAAAGGAAGCTTGGAATCCTGAAATTTCTTTCTGATATTCTCCTTTACAAGTTCAGGATTTTCTCTGACAAATTTCATATCTAACATGTTCTTTTCCTCTTTTCTGCACGCTTGTGCTCTTTCTTAATTCATTCTGCCAATGACATTTTCAATGGCACTACTGTTGTTTATGATACACCACATTTTTCTATATTTCAATAGCTTTTATCCATATCAATGCCCGCAATCTATACCTCTATATCTGTTCCCATTGCCTGGCTGAGTGCCTTCTTTTCTTCATCGCCAAGTGCAATAAACGATTCACCCTTTATTATTTCCTTGACGTATGTATAGCAGCCTTCCCTGTTATGCATTGAATTTATGACATATCCATTGTTGCTGTTATCAAGCATAGCAAGCGCAAAGCTAAGCTTTCCACCCATCTCATTGAAAGCATCATACTTTACTACACCAAGCTTTGTGTAAACTGTCTTCATCTCCTCATTAATAAAAGCAATCTGCTGTGTGTGCTCATCTGTAAGCTCAACCAAATCCTTAATTTTTGCAAAGTGGTCGAGCATTGCATCCTCAAGATTTTCTGCCGTTTTTCCATTCATGAACAGGCGGTAATTCTGTCTCATCTTTTTTAGTCTTACCATGGTTACTATAAGTAATACAAGGCTTACTATGCTTATTACTGCCAGTACACCGACAGCTATGCAAAGAATCAACATCATCATGCCTGAATTGACTAAATTTGTCATACCAGTAATATATCCTCCGTTTCTTTAGCTACAACTTATAATTGCTAAGCTTTTAACTCATTTTGAGCAATCAGCAATTAAAATTATACAATTATTATTTTCTGTGTTTTTAACCTCTGCTTATTTATTATTAAAATCAATATTATATCCATAATATTCGCAGGCTGCTTTCACTTCCTGCATATATAAAATTGATGTCTTGCAGCTCTATCCGATAAGGGCTTTTCTCTTTTATTTTATATATTATCGACCTTTCTCTATAAGCTCAACAATTCTCTCAAACTCTTCCCTTGAACCGTAGTTAATCTCTATCTTGCCTTTGTTATTTTCCTTATTATGAATTATTACCTTGCTTCCGAATACGGTTTTCAGTTTTTCTTCATACTCTCTGTATACAAAGTCATTCGCCGGGACATTCTTTGTCTTTTTTTCATCCTTGCCGTTTGCAATATCCTTGATGAGCTTTTCGATTTCTCTTACGCTGAGTTTCTCATCAAAAATTCTCATTGCAACATTATACTGTTTCTCTCCGTCCTCTATTGCCAAAAGAGCTCTTGCATGTCCGGCTGAAATCATATCGTCAATAAGCATCTGCTGAACTCTTTCATCAAGCTTTAAAAGCCTCATTGAATTAGTGATTGCAGCTCTGCTCTTAAATACTCTCTCGGCAATCTCATCCTGCTTGAGATTATACTCTTTTACAAGCCTTTGATATGCCTGAGCTTCTTCGATAGGATTCAAATCCTCTCTCTGAATATTTTCGATGAGTGCTATCTCAACAATCTCCTGCTCTGAATAATCGCGTATAACAACCGGGATTTCCTTAATTCCTGCTTTTTTGGCTGCACGCCATCTTCTCTCTCCGGCTATTATCTCATAATATCCGTCTCTCTTCTGTACAAGAAGCGGTTGCAGGACTCCATACTCCTTTATAGATTCCGCAAGCTCCTCTAACGCATCTTCCTCGAACACTTTTCTGGGCTGATTGCGATTAGGCTCAACCGAATTAATATTGACTTTAATTTCGGTCGGTTCCTTTACAACAACCTTTTTCTCAACTATCTTTTCAACAACCTTCGGCTTTGTCTCAGAAACACTTCTACTGTCCTCCGGTATAAGTGAATTCAGTCCTTTGCCGAGTCCTCTTTTTGCTGGCATAATGTACCTCTTTTCTGTTACAATATATAGGTGTTTACAAAACAACATATTTACAAACGAATGTCATACAAAAATGAAGTTTTGCAATTATCTGATTAAAATATGGTATTTTTTGATATTTTTATTTTCCATAATACATATTTATCATTGAAATCTCATTATTATTTACTTGTCTTTTTCTTGCCTCTCTTCGCTTTTCCATAATTAATAACTTCCTGCGCAAGAATCCGATATCCCTCTGCTCCTGTTGACTTCTTATCATAATAGTTAATTGGGAGTCCATAGCTAGGTGCCTCAGCAAGCCTTACATTTCGCGGAATAATTGCCTTATATACGTCCTGCTTGAGATACTCCTTAACATTCTCAACTACCTGAAGCGAAAGATTGGTTCTGGCATCATACATTGTAAATACTACACCTTCCATCTTAAGCTCCGGATTAAGTCTGCTTTGAACAAGATTTATCGTATGCATAAGCTGTGATAGGCCTTCAAGTGCATAGTACTCACACTGTATAGGTACAAGAACCGTATCGGCTGCCACCCTTGCATTCACAGTCAATATACTTAATGATGGTGGGCAATCAAGTATTATAAAATCATATTCATCTTTTATTGTTGAAAGCGCATTTTTTAATATGTACTCTCTCTCTTCTGTTCCAATCAAATCTATTTCTGCTCCGGCCAGATTCACATTGGATGGAATAATATCCACTCTTTCAAACTGTGTATGTACAAGGCATTCCTTAATCTGACATTCTCCAATTATCAACGAATACATTGTCAATTCCTGTGAATTTTTGTCTACTCCAAGACCACTTGTCGTATTTCCCTGAGGGTCAGTGTCCACAACAAGTATCTTCTTACCAACTTCAGCCAGGCAGGAAGCAAGATTGATGGTTGTTGTTGTCTTTCCGACTCCGCCCTTCTGATTTGCTATTGCGATTATTCTTCCCATCTGTATATCCTACCTTTTTCTTATTTAAATTGTTTTCTCTTTTCCGACCACTGCTATTCATTATAACAGCTTTAATCCACAATTACTACAATTTAATAATAAAGAATTTATTTTCGATATAAAATGTTTCACGTGAAACATCTTATTTGTATTTTATTTCTTTTTTTATATTATGTATTATTCAATATTTTTCTGATTGCTGGTTTTTCTTGGAAATTTAAGACTGATTTAATTTGTTGTAATGTAATCGTCTTCATAACATAATAGATTAATTATGTAATAATTTTTATGTGTTTTAATATTTTATGGAGCGTATATTATTTTTAAAATTCATATAACACATAAAATATCATATATAAAATGTTTCACATAAAGCATTTCATGAGTTATTTTATATTTCAAATAAAATTCAATATTTTCTTCTTTTTTGCATGCAAACTACCCGTTTTATACTTGTAAATAAATGTTTAACTTTCCAATATTACTTAATTTTTATTGTTATAATTATGGTACAAAGTATTTCACTTGTAATATATAAATTTTTTTATTAAATGTTTCACGTGAAACATTCAATAAGTTGTTTTATATTCGCCGATTGTATAATGAAGTTGATTGCCAGAGAAATCGGCTGTTCACCAACAACAGTATCGAATGAAATTAAACGTGGAACAATTCCTATGTATAAGAATCGTTCTCCGCATTACAGAGCCAAAGCCGGTCAGGCTGTGTATGAAGCTAACCGCCATAACTCATGCAGAACCTACGATTATGTCTTAAAATCGAAGTTCATTAACTATGTTTCAGATCATTTCTTTAATGATGCCTGGTCACTGGATGCCTGCTGCGGCAGAGCTGTCACAGAGGGTAAATTCACCAGAGACGAAATGGTCTGTGTAAAAATACATCTATTACAGCAAAAAGATGTTCCAAAACTGTGATAAATGCTTTTTATATGCACACAACGCTAAGCTCTGTATTCTTTGCTAAAAAAAGCATCATGTTCAGCAACATAATTTTATAATATAATAAAATAAGAGAAAATAATGTTTCACGTGAAACATTATTTTCTCTTCACAAATTCATCAAAAAATGTATTCAATATCGTTATTTATGTCTCTTAATACTTTTCTGCCAATTAACCTTCCCGAACTTACTGCTCATCCGCTAATCAATATTATATATCTAATAAATACTTAACCTAAGCTGCAACTACTCTATAAACTTCCAAGCTTACACCGTAAGTTTACGTTCATTGCGATATGAACATAATTTATTCAAGAGTTATATCATTTATTCTATCATTTTATAACTTCTCTTGTTATTATTTATTAAACAATACATTTATAAGCACTTATTTGTAAATAAAATCCAACGTCCATCAATCATGCCGTTTATGACTTCCGGCACTATCAATCTGCTTAATATGATATTTTAATCAGATTATTCTTAATCGCAAACACTGCTGCCTGCGTTCTATCAGATACCGATATTTTCTTAAAAATGTTGGATACATGGTTCTTGACTGTTCGCTCACTGATATTAAGCCTGCTTGCAATTTCTTTATTGAAAAGTCCTTCTGCAAGAAGCTTAAGCACATCAATCTCTCTTCTGGTCAAATCATTCAACTTATCCATAGCAGTGTCACGCACTGAGACTGTCTCGCTCAGTATAGGCTGCAATTCCGGCTGGATATAAAATTCACCGTTATATACCGCATGAATTGCCTTTCTGAGAGCTACCGAATCCGATTTTTTTAATATATATCCGTCACACCCCATATCTACAGCCTTCATCAATGAATCCGGACTATCGTTGGCAGTAAGAAAAAGAACCTTTGAATTGACCTTCTGGTCTCTCATTATCTCAAGAACCTTAAGACCGTCAAGGTTAGGCATATTGATATCCAGCAAAACAACATTCGGATTCATCTTGTTAACTGCGTTAAGGCATTCATATCCGTCTGATGCCTCCGCAATTACATCAATGTCACCTGTATTGTCAAGAATACATTTTACACCCTCTCTTACTATTGTATGATCATCTGCAATTAAAACATTAATCGGCATCTATACTCTCCTCCTTCAACATACCGGTATACTTAAATATAAGCATACCTTGGTACATTACAATGCATAAATAGTCTAATTTTAGAATCTTATCTATTATGCAAACTGTACAATATTCCCACGTTCAATTAATTTAAGTTATAATCTGTCTCTTGTGAATCATTTTTAACACCAATATTATATTTAGAATTATTTTATGTTATTCTACATTTGTAAACGTACTATGTAGTTTAACCAAAATAAAACCATAGTTAAAAGCAATTCTCACTCAAAAGGGTGAACTCTTCAATTTATCACTCTGATGTAATATTAATTAGTAAATTCGTCCTATAATATATAATTATATACTAAAAAACATATTTTGAAAAGCAAATAATTAAAAAAGCCTTTTATTTAATTGCCTTATAAAGTTCGGGTGTCAAACATACTATCCGTATATACTAATGTAATGGCAGGCTGCAATTTTCTTATAATCATGCTTGTCATGCAAATTATAATATATTATACTATCCTTATGATAATTAGTGCAAAAATGAATCTTATATTACATAATTAATAAGCTTTATGTAATGAATTTTCCACAATGAATTTTATGCAATAAAATGTGCCGCTCAATTATCAACTAAATCTAAACCATATGTTATTTTTTTGCGAAATGGAGGCTGTTATGAGTACCAAAAAAAATAAACACCCGCTTTTAAAAGCTGCCGGTCTCGCACTTGGCTGCATGGCAGTATATAATACACTTGAATATAAAAAAGCAACATCAGGTAATTCTAACCATCGCGAGGACTGCCGCGTATATACAGGCCGCTTTGGTGACATATATTATAAGCATTACGGAAGCGGAAGCCCTGTAATACTTATTCATGCACTTGAACCATCGGCTAATATGTCCGAATGGCTTCATGCTGCCGCAAAGCTGTCTCAGTCACATTCCGTATATGTCATCGACCTTCCGGGCTGTGGCTTCTCTGACAAGAACATTGTTGACTACTCCATATACATGTATGCTCTCGCTGTCAATGACTTTGTCAAGACCAGAATATGCCGCCGTCACGATACTTCATCCGGTGTCTATGCTGCAGCGACATCAACTTCAGCGGCAATACTTATCTGTGCAGCTTTAATAAATCCACAGCTTTATTCAAGTCTTGCCTTTATCAATCCTACCGCAATGGAAAGCACTTACTGCAACATGTCGACAAGACCTGCCTTTGCAAAGGCTCTTCGCGCAGTATACAGCACACCTGTTATCGGCTCATTTATGTACAATCTTGAATACAACAAAAATGCTATCAAAAAAAAGCTGTCAAATATACCGGGACTTAGCGATGATAAACGTATTAAGCTTGCCGACTCCATGTACGAAGCTGCACACACAGGCGGTTATTACGGACGCTTTCTGCTTGCAAGCATACACGGCAACCTGTTAAATTCCGATATCA
>ULMW01019541.1_pt1 | contig 9030 bp, 10 predicted proteins | sample 1951761 | NCBI WGS metagenome assembly ULMW01 (sample SAMEA4835561, study PRJEB28245) | human gut metagenome | biome: gut microbiome; material: fecal sample | place: Denmark | collected 2008 | reverse complement strand
AGAGAAACCAGCAGCATGTGGAACAGCATGCGGGGCAGGAGATAAGTAAGAAGAGTGCTTAGATATTCATAACAAATATTAATAGTAAAACCAGATTATCTGCCTATGCATACAGATAATCTGGTTAAAGAATAATATGTATATTTATTTACAGAGATGTATTGATAACGATAAATGTGCATTTGAACCAGTTTTTTATTATCAGTAAATATTGATTAAAAGTTAATTGAGCAGAGTTTTAGATAATACAACTTTAAACAGAGAGGATGGGTGCAGATATGAGCAAGAATACACAGAGAAAATCATATTTTTCATTTCAATGGCATATTACAGATGAATGTGACCAGCGATGCAAGCATTGTTATATATTTTCAGGAGATGGCTGTAAGGTATTAAAAAGTATGACATGGGAGCAGATGCAGAAAGTTGTCGATAATTGTGAGGACTTTTGCAGGGTGTATAACAGAATACCATATTTTTATATAACAGGTGGCGACCCTATTCTGCATCCTGATTTCTGGAAACTTATGGTGCTTCTGAAAAGTAAAGACATACCATTTACACTTATGGGTAATCCTTTCCACCTTAATGATGAAGTCTGTCAGATGTTAAAGGCGTGTGGCTGTGAAAAATATCAGATGTCTTTAGATGGAATGAAAGAAACTCACGACTGGTTCAGAAAGCCCGGAAGCTTTGATACTACACTGGAAAAAGTAGGATGTCTTAACCGTGCAGGTATTAAGAGTGTAATTATGAGTACAGTATCAAAGACCAATATGAATGAGATACAAGATATTATGGATACAGTTGTTAAAGCGAAAGTAAAAGTATTTGCATTTTCAAGATATGTTCCTACAGGTGGGGAGGTCGACACAAGTATGACACCACAGGAATATAAAAAGATGCTTCAGATATATGATGAAAAGATAAAGAAATATGAAGCGGAAGGGTGCGAAACTTATTTTAATAAAAAAGACCATTTATGGACCTTATATGAATACGAAAATGGAGAATTCAGTATTCCAGAATATGCTAAGTCAGGAGTGATATATGGCGGCTGTAATTGTGGTAACTGCCATATAACGATAGCTTCCAATGGTGATATTATGGCATGCAGGAGAGTTACTGACAGTAAGGTTGCCAATGTATATGAGGACAGGCTTGCTGATGTCTGGGTAGGGCAGATGGAAAATTATAGAGATTATGATAAATTTACGAAGTGCAGTAAATGTGAACTTAAGGCGTGGTGCCGTGGATGTCCTGCGGTAGCCAATGGCACGAATGGCAGCTTCTATGGTGCTGACCCACAGTGCTGGAAGACAAGAAACGATATTACGGGTGAAGAATTATAATAATATTATTATAATGAAAATATGCGCCTAACGCAGGTGGAGGTCAGAGAAGTATGATGGTTGCGGTACATAACAAAGAACTTACAGCCCATATAGGTAAGATGAATATGGCGCATTTTGACAGGATAACTTTCTTTTCAAGACAGCCGATGCGTTCTGTATTATGGAAAATATGGTGCTACAGGCGACAGAGCTTGGAATAGCATCGTGTATAGTATCAAGAGGTTATGAAACATTTGCATCAGAAGAAGGTAAGAGGTTAATGAAGGAATGGAATGTGCCTGATAATTATGCATGTCAGGGGTTCGTTATTCTTGGATTGATAGATGGCGAACAGCCACACAGTAAGCCACGAAGGGCAGGACGAACCGTAATTATTGAAGAGTAAAAATGTTTTATCCGAAAAAATAAATAGAATACCATAGATTAGCAGATGAAATAATAAATGAAAATTTATAGTAAAGAACTTAAAGTATAAATATTGAATGGAGGAAAATTATGGACTTAGCAACATGTTTAAGAAAAATGCAGCTTGTTGGGGTGCTTGCATTTGCAACGGTTGATGAAACTGGCGCACCACAGATAAGAAATATAAGTGCTATTCATTATGAGCCTGATGCACTATATTTTTTTACGGCAAGAGGTAAGAACTTCTGTAAAGAGTTGTTAAGAGATGGAAGGGTTCAGACACTTGCTTATACGAAATATAAGGAAATGATACGTTTGTCGGGAAAGGCATACCCAGTGGCGGAGGGTGAACAGAAAAAGTGGATGGATAAAATATTTGAAGAACAGCCATATCTTGCCAATGTATATCCGGGTGACACAAGAAATATAGGAATAGTGTTTTGTATTGATAAGGCAGAGCTTGAGTACTTTAATCTTGGTGTTAATCCTATATTCAGGGACACATACAAGCTTGGAAGTGCTACAATACATAAAAAAGGATATCATATAACAGATAAATGTATAGGTTGTGGAGCGTGCCAGAAGGTATGTCCGCAGAAATGTATATATGAGGGAACAACTTATATAATAAATAAACATAATTGTCTTCATTGTGGAGCGTGTTATGAGAACTGTCCTGTCAAGGCAGTGAATAATATACAGTAATAAATATTTTAAATAAAATATTTGGTGGGTAAATGATTATAAAAGGTAGATAAAATATAGTAACATTATACAACAATATGATGAGAAAATATTAAAATAACTATAAGTGAGTAAATTTTTAAAAATACATTTTGCCAATAAATCATTATAATGTTAAATAAGGGGGATAGTGTGAAAAATCAATTTTTCACACGCGAGATTTGTGTCTGCGCGCACTTGATACAAACTTGTTATGCGCAAAAAACATGCACAGAAATGAGGATAGATATGACACACGAAGAAAAAAGAATAGAACTTATAAAAGACCTGCTTGCAGAGTCGCCTCAATACAGGGCATTAAGCATACCAGAGGATGAGGAGGAACAGAAAAGGCTGTTAAGAGGACTTATGAATGTGCGTGAGCCGGAACCTATAAGTGATGAATTCCGCAGGCTACAGGACGATTACTTAAGTGAAGAAGTTAGTATGCGTGGTATAACTGACAGTACTGCATTAGAGGCTTCGCCGCTTGATGACAGACTTGTATTGTGGCGTGGTGATATAACAACATTAAAGATAGATGCAATCGTAAATGCAGCTAACAGTGCATTAAGAGGCTGCTTTATACCAAATCATTCCTGCATAGATAACATAATACATAGCGTAAGCGGAATACAGCTTCGTCTTAAGTGTGATGAACTTATGAATGAGCAGGGATATGAAGAATCGACAGGGAGCGCCAAGATAACACCGGCATATAATCTTCCATGTAGTTATGTGCTTCATACAGTAGGTCCTATTGTATCAGGAAGACTTACGAAAATGCATTGTAATGAGCTTTCAGACTGTTACAGGTCATGTCTTAAACTGGCTGCGGATAGTGGACTTAAAAGTATAGCATTTTGCTGCATATCCACTGGAGTGTTTCATTTTCCACAGAATAAAGCTGCTGAAATAGCCGTGCAGACAGTACAGGATTATCTAAAAGAGGATGACAGGATAGAGAGGGTGGTATTTAATGTTTTTAAAGAAGAAGATTACAGCATTTACAGGAGGCTGCTTGGATACCGATAATAAGACAGTTAATGTAAAAGCAGCAGAAATTAATTCAGATGATACAAGATTTAAGATATGTAATGAAAAATATGAGAATAGTAAAGTGAAAAAATTAGAAGAGTTATTGAATAAATCGGACACGATAGTTATAGGCGCAGGAGCAGGTCTGTCAACTTCGGCAGGGTTTACATATTCAGGAAAGCGTTTTGAAGATAATTTCTCTGATTTCATTGAAAAGTATGGTTTTAAAGATATGTATTCAGGCGGCTTCTATCCATTTGAAAGTCTTGAGGAGCACTGGGCTTACTGGTCGAGATACATATATATTAACCGATATATGGATGTGGACAATGGAACATATAAAAGACTTTTTGAACTTGTTAAGAATAAAGATTATTTTGTGCTTACAACCAATGTTGACCACCAGTTCCAGAAGGCCGGCTTTGATAAACACAGACTATTCTATACACAGGGGGATTATGGCTTGTTCCAGTGCAGTGAGCCTTGTGGCGATGTCACATATGATAATGAAGATATTGTGCGTGATATGGTAGAGCAGCAGAAAGATATGAGAATTCCATCAAAGCTTATACCATATTGTCCGGTGTGTGGAAAGCCGATGTCTATGAACTTAAGGGCAGATGATACATTTGTGCAGGATGAGGGATGGTATAAGGCAGGAGGAAGATATTCAGACTTTATGAGAAGGCATAAAAAAGACAGGGTATTATTCTTAGAACTTGGAGTAGGAATGAACACACCCGGCATAGTAAAATATAACTTCTGGAATGAAACATATAAAAATCCAGATGCTTCGTATGTATGCATTAATTATGGAGAAGCATTTGCACCAAAGGAGATTAGTGATAGAGCATTATGTATAGATGGAGATATATGCGAAGTACTATCCGCTATACATTCTGCATAAAATAAAAACTATACAGATATCAGATAGCTAACTGTTACTTATAGGCGATAGCTGCCTCTGCTTTTTCTAAATCTTCTTTTGAGTATCTGGTTAGTATCTGTTCTTTGGTTATGCCGAATTCAAGCATTGAGATAATGGACTGCTGTTTTTCCTGCTCAATGCCTTCGGTTTTGCCACGCTCCATCCATTCAGCCTCTAATTCTTTAAATGCATTACACATAATATTCCCTCCTGTCAAATGTTCGTTCTGACTACTATATAGATTTAGTAACTTAGGATTATCAGTGATAACACTGATTAGTTCAATAACTTCATAGTCAATAGTATCCGACTGGTACTTTTCATATATGATAAATCCTTTTTATAAATGTATCTGATAATATCAAAAAGGTTCTTAACATCTTTATTATAAAAGTGGAGTCTGTCGGAATCAAGTATCTGGACGAGATTTAACTTATAATCAGAGAAAAATGGACGGATATGTTCAGGCATATGAACCATCATATCAGACAGGCACATCGGACCATCCAACGGCGTTTCACCATAATAAAGAACAATGGTAATGACAGGATGAAACTTATCATCTTTATTAATTCCGGACAGAAAACCTTCAGGGGAATTAAAATGTTCCTTATTAATCTTGTGTTCATTTTTAATGTTATTGTATTCTTTAATGTAACTAAGAGCATCGTAGGTCATAGTATAGTATGTTTATTCTTAAGTTGTACACTCATATATCGCCTTTCGTAAATTAATTATAGAATAGTATATTAGGAATATAAATTGCAATCTGTATAAATAATATATCCATAATATAAAACATTTTCTTGATAGTGTAAATAAAAATTTATAAAATATTTAAAAAGAATATACATTTATATGCAGATAATAGATAAATATGATATAATGTGCAAAAAAGAAAAGTAAGCGGCTGCGAAGCGGACATTTATTTTTCCTGCGCCATTGACGAACGAACAGTCATACGGAGCAGTCATTTACATTTCAGACAACCTGAGTATATTTTATAAGAGAAACGGAGATAATACAATTATGAATAAACATGTAAAAAAAGCAATGGAACTTAGAAATGAGCAGCCTATGGTGCATAATTGTGCCCAGACAATTATGTGTGCATATGCAGACGAGCTGGGGCTGTCAGAAGATATGGCGGGTGCAATAGGAAGTAACTTCGGCGGTGGTATGAAAAATGGAAGTGTATGCGGAGCTATTACAAGTGCATTGATGGTACTTGGAGCTAAAGGTATAGATGACCCTGCTAAGATTAATCAATTCCGTAAGACAATAGCTAATAATCATGAGGGAAATATTAATTGTGTAGACCTTCTACGTGCCAATGCAGCTAAGGGCGGAGATAAGAAAACACATTGTGACTGCATGATTAAAGAAGCAATAGAACTCATAGACTCTATGGAAAATAAGTAAAACTATAATGCTTTTTTGGCATAATGTGATTGACAGAATAGGTATTAGACATAGCAACTGAATAATATTATATTAAAGATGTCCATAAAGGGCATCTTTTTTAATAGCGTGAAAATTTAATAGTTTGAAAAAATAGAAAGCAGAAAGGGTGGATAACAAATATGGAGTATACAAAGCTTGGTAACACCGATATTGAGGTATCAAAGGTATGCGTTGGATGTATGAGCTTTGGTAAGGCAGGCACTATGCATGACTGGACACTTGATGAAAGTGATACAGAGGATATGGTAAAACATGCACTTGGACTTGGAATTGATTTTTTTGATACTGCTAATGGTTATTCGGCGGGTGCAATATAATGAAAAAAATAGTACAGACAGCAGGAAGAACAGCACTTAATGAATTTGCTCCAGAATTCGCACATTTTAATGATGATGTGCTTTTCGGAGAAAACTGGAATAATCAGGATATTGATGTAAAGACAAGAAGTATCATAACAGTAGTAGCACTTATGTCTATGGGTATTACAGATTCTTCACTCAAGTTTCATCTTCAGAATGCTAAGGCACACGGCGTAACACAGAAGGAAATAGCAGCAGTTATAACACACACAGCTTTCTATGCAGGCTGGCCAAAGGCGTGGGCAGTATTTAATCTTGCAAAGGAAGTATGGGAAGTGGCAGAGGGTGACCTTCCATATGATGCTGAAGAAATGAGAGCACATGCAAAGCAGATGGTATTTCCTATCGGGGCACCTAACGATGGTTTTGCACAGTACTTTAGCGGAAAGAGTTTTCTTGCACCAGTTTCTACAAGTCAGGTAGGTATATTCAATGTAACATTTGAACCAGCATGTAGAAATAACTGGCATATTCACCACGCAAAGAGCGGTGGAGGACAAATTCTCGTATGTGTAGCCGGACGTGGTTACTATCAGGAGGAAGGAAAGGAAGCTATAGAATTAAAGCCGGGCGACTGCATTAATATTCCAGCAGAAGTTAAGCACTGGCATGGTGCAGCACCAGATAGTTGGTTTTCACATCTGGCTGTTGAGGTACCGGGTGAGGAAACATCGAACGAATGGTGTGAGCCTGTTACAGATGAAGAGTATGGCAAGTTAAAGTAATAAAACAGCATATTAAGAAATAAGCGGTATTTCATGACTTTTATGGTCTTAGAAATACCGCTTTTATATTATACATTTTAATGTAATATTAAATGTCTGGGTCAAAAAGTAAAAATCTGTATCTTAATAAACACAGCAGGCAGATATTACATTTACCTGAATGTAGAACTATTAAGTCTTACGCTCCGATAACTCCCGCAAAGCCACATATAAGCACGATTATACCCAGTACAATTCTGTACCATCCAAATACCTTGAAGTCGTGCTTTTTGATGTATCCCATAAGGAACTTGATAACTACTAAAGATACAACAAATGCTACAACCATACCAACGATAAGAATAGTACATTCCATAGATGTCATAGAGTTATGCATAAGGAACTTTACGCCTTTAAGAAGGCTTGCGCCAAACATAACAGGAACAGCAAGGAAGAAAGTGTATTCAGCAGCTACTGTTCTTGAAATACCGAGGATAAGAGCACCAACTATAGTTGCACCAGAACGTGAAGTTCCTGGGAATATAGCAGCTATAAGCTGGAAAAGTCCGATATAGAAAGCAAGCTTATAAGTAATTCCTGTAAGGTTACGTACTTTAGGCTTCTTTCCGTGGTGCATAGTTTCAACGATGATAAATGCAACACCAAAGATTATAAGCATAATAGCAACAGTTGTGTAGTTGTAGAATAAGGCTTCAAGCTGTTCATCAAAAAGTATACCAACTATAGCGGCTGGAACACATGATACAAGAATGTGAAACCATAACTTGAATATATCCCACTTTACATAAGCACCGGCACCACTTTCAGCAAGTGGTTCTTTGTTGTTTTTCTTTCCAAAAGGCCATAATTGATGCCAGAAAAGAATAACTACAGCAAGGATAGCACCAAGCTGGATAACTACTTCAAACATACTGTAAAATGCTTCAGATACTTTAAGTGGCATAATTTCATTAAGCAGAATCATATGTCCTGTACTGCTTATAGGGAGCCACTCTGTAATACCTTCTACGATACCGAAAAGCACCGCTTTTAAAATCTCTAACATTATTCCTCCATTCAGATGCGGATTATTCTATTCTTATGTATATTCCGCTATAGTCACATTTTATTATAGAAAAAACATTCCTGCCTGAAAAATATAACATTAAAATACTAAAAAGCAAAAATATATTTCTACATGACTACACGTTATTTTCGCATTGAAATGCGGGTGTGTCAACAACAGAATTATAGAATTTTCTTATTATTTATGTAATGTTGATAATTTTACTAGTCCTTTAGATGATATTTACGTTAATCATAGAGATTATTAATGAGAACTTAAATATAAAATTCATAGACTTATCATAAAATTATGCTATACTTACAAAATAATAAGGCTATGTAATCTTTTAAGACATTTAACCCTGACAATATTAAATATGTATAACAGATGAGGAGAAACTATGGAAGTATACTTAAAACCAATAATATCAGCATGCTATATATTCCCAATACTTGCAATTATATTTACGATACCATATATATTATATGAATATCATAAATATGGTTCGCTTCTTGTTCTAAGAACAGGGATAGTGTATACATTTATATTCTATATGCTTACATCCTTTTTTATGACAGTTCTGCCTCTTCCACCAAGGGAGTCGGTAACACCTAATACTGCAAGTATGCTGCTTGTGCCATTTGATGCTGTAAGAAGAACTATTGCTACATCAGGAATAGTTTTTTCAGAGCCATCAACATATATTAATTTGTTGAAAAATTCAGAGTTCTGGCAGATAGTATTTAATATATTGCTGCTTGTGCCATTCGGAGTTTATTTAAGATATTATTTCAAAAGACCATGGTGGCAGGTGCTCATATTTTCGTTCCTTTACAGCCTGTTCTTTGAGCTTACACAGTTATCAGGTTTATATGGAATATACAAATATCCGTATAGATTTTTTGATGTGGACGACCTTATATGTAACACATCAGGAGGAGTCCTTGGATATATCATAACACCGTTATTTGTGTTTATGATGCCAGAC
>ULMW01004087.1_pt1 | contig 9055 bp, 10 predicted proteins | sample 1951761 | NCBI WGS metagenome assembly ULMW01 (sample SAMEA4835561, study PRJEB28245) | human gut metagenome | biome: gut microbiome; material: fecal sample | place: Denmark | collected 2008 | reverse complement strand
GTTTTTCCAGCACTTCGTCAACGCCGCGGTCAATCAGGCGCGCGTAATGTCCGACCGAAGAATCCCGGATATAGTCGGCAATGCTTTTTTCGCCGAGAGCCGTCCAGATTTTTGTCCGTTGCCCGGCCGGGCGTTTTTCCCATTTCCCGTTATTGGAACGGTGTTCGGGAATGAGTACGAACAGACGTTCGACGTCGGGCTGCGAAACGGTAAGTATCCGCCGGCTCCAGCCGCAGACGATTTTAAAATTACGAAACGCTTCAAACAGGCCGCAGCTTTCCTTTTCCACGCTGTTGAGGCAGACGAACAAAAGGTTGATCAGGGCTTTGTCGTTAATTCCGTGATGTTTAATTCCGTCGAGTTTTCTTTCCGTCAGTTCAAAATAGCGGGTGAGGTAATAGTCAAAAAGGACAAGACGATACAAGCGGTAGGCTTCTTCCCTGTTGCCCCATTTTTGGATGATTTCATCAATTTTGTTCATGATAATATAATTAAAAGTTAAACATAATCCGTATGTAAAGCAGTGAAATTGTAGTGTAAAGCAGAAGGGAAGTCAATTCTTTTCGGCGCGGTTTCCGCATTTCCCGCGGCGCGGATCGGCGGGGTGCCCAAAAAGCGCTTGACTTCGGAAAATATTTGACCTATTTTTTAACCGTTTTCAGATGCCGGGCCCTTAGCTCAGTTGGTTAGAGCAGGCCGCTCATAACGGTCTGGTCGCCTGTTCGAGTCAGGCAGGGCCCACCATCATCAAAAGCCTCTTAAATTAAGAGGCTTTTTTTGTATCCTCTGAACGGCAGTATTTCCGCGGTGTTCGCGATAGCCGGTCTGAGCGTTATCTCTTTTTTTATATCCTTTTTTTAGCGTTTTTTTCTGATATCAGGGCAAAATAGATACTTTTGGTCGGAGCTCGTACCGATAAAAAAGTGCTTTATTTCAATGTGTTATATTTTTGATGTTTTTTGCGTCTTATGGTGCGCCATATAAATAAGCGAACGAACAGCCATACCAAAAAATCAAAAAATTGGAAACGGTTTTGATTTTTAAACGGGTGTTCCTGTTGTGTTTAATCATAACAGGAGATTTTAATGAATTCTGAATTTGAGCAGCTGTTAGCACTTTTGAGTGCTCCGGTTATAGACCTATTAAATGAGCAGGAAAGTTGCGAAAACGGCAATAATATACTGGACTTATCCGTTATTCCAAGCATTCATCAATCAGGAGGTCAATATGACGAAATTGCCTGATTTAAATGTGGAATTAAGAGAAATACCCAATCTTCCGTTCCTCGAGTTAAAAAAATTATATATCTTGCTTTATAATCAAGAACCACCAAAGGCCACCACCCGAAAAGAGTTTTTTATATGGCGTGTTACCTACCGCTTGCAGGAATTGCGCTTTGGCGGATTAGATGCAAAAACCAGAGAGCTTCTTGAAAACATGAATGATTCCATAATGCACGAAAAGACATTTACCATAGGTACGGAGATAATAAAAAAATATAAGGGTGAAACTTATCGGTTGCGAGCAGTTTATGGAGGATATGAGATGGATAATGAGTTTTATAAATCTTTATCAGCAGTGGCCTATAAAATTACGGGACGAAGAATATCGGGTAAAGAATTTTGGGGAATGTAAAGATGGAAGAGATAAAGTGTGCCATATATACAAGAAAATCTACAGACGAAGGTTTGGAAAAAGAGTTCAATACATTAGAGGCTCAGCGGGAAGCTGGTGAAAATTATGTCAAAAGCCAAAAACATCAAGGTTGGATTTTAGTTGATGAGCACTATGATGATGGTGGTTTTTCTGGTGGTAATATGAAGCGTCCCGCTTTACAACGATTATTCAAAGATATTGAACTTGGAAAAATCAATATGATTGTGGTTTATAAAATTGATAGACTAACGCGCTCACTTGTTGATTTTTCTAAAATGGTTGACATTTTTGATAAATATCATTGTTCGTTTGTGTCGGTTACGCAAAATTTTAACACTTCCGACAGTATGGGAAGACTAACACTGAATATGACAGTACAAGGATTTACAGATCAAGGTGAAACAAAAGCTGATAACCTTTTGGCGGGAGAATTCCCAAGAGTTGCAGTTTTGGCAACAATTTCAGGTGGTAAGTTTGAACGCGGTACCGTTTTAGGCTTTAAGTCCGGCGGTCTGCTTGATGGTAAGATGACAATCAGTAGAGTTGCCCCAGAGGCTATTTTGGCTGAAAACGTTGATGCAACTACCGAGGATAAAAAAGCGGTGGTGTATTTGACCGGCGAATTTAATCTTTCTGCTCTCAAAGCCAATGGCGATGTTGAAAGTTTGATTGATAAACTTCGTGCCAAAAGCATTTTTGTAAGACAAAATCAAACATATTAATGAAAGGTAAATAAATGGATATTTTTTCCACGCACGTTTTGGCGAAAGTTGTTGAGAATTTGCCGACACCTTCGTCTTTTTTGTTGGACACATTCTTTCCTAATGTTCAAACCTCAGATAAAGAAGAAATCTTCTTTGATGTAACCGACAGCAAACCTCGTATTTCACCGTTTGTTTCGCCGTTACTTCCCGGCAAAGTGGTTGATGGCGGCGGTTATCAAACCAAATCATTCAAACCGGCATACGTTAAGGATAAACGCCGTTTTGACGCGAATATTCCTTATAAAAGAGTGGCTGGTGAGACAATCGGTGGCAGTTTAAGCCCTGCTCAGCGTTACGAGCGTGCTTTGGCGACAACGCTTCAAGATCAACTTGACAATCTCACGCGCCGTGAAGAAGTGATGGCATCCGAAATTTTACGCACGGGACAGACAATTGTTTCAGGTGACGGTTACCCTGCACAAACCGTTAATTTCGGCCGCGATGAGAGTCTCACAAAGGCTTTGACCGGTTCTAACACTTGGTCTAGTGCTGGAGCAAAACCGCTTGATCATTTGGAAGATTGGGCAGCGGATATTCAAAACAAAGCCGGCGTTGTGGCTAAAACAGTTGTTTTAGATCCCGAGGCTTGGAAAATCTTTCGTTCTAATGCCTCGGTTGAAAAATATCTCGACTATCGGCGCGGAACTTCAAATACCCTAAACGCGGATCCGATTGTGCGTGGAAAAGATAGTAAAGCCCGTTATGCCGGTTCTATCGGGGATTTTGACTTATGGGTATATAACGACAGCTATATTAATGATGCCGGCGAAACCACAAATCTGTTGCCCAAAAATACGGTTATTCTCGGAGCAAAAGACGGTCTGGAGGGAACACGTTGTTATGGTGCAATCCACGATGAGAAAGCTAATTGGACGGCAAGCCGATATTTTACGAAATCTTGGATTGAGGAAGATCCGAGTGTTCGTTGGCTGTTGTTGCAGTCAGCTCCGCTTGTTGTGCCGTATCGTCCGAACGCAGTTCTTTGTGCAACCATCGCTTAAGGGAGGTTTTTATGGTTAAAGTTAGAGCTTTGATAACGTTAGTTGCGGGTAAGAATAAAGAAATCCGCCCCGGGACAGTCTGTGATGTGAGCGAAGATGAGGCAAAACGCCTTGTTGAGCGAAATTTTGCAGAAAGAGTGACCAAAGAAACCAATTTGCAAGGAAAAGATGATGGCAAATCCGATGAAAACAGCGGTGGACAGCCTATTCAACCGACTGGGGAAGACAGCAACATATAAAGGTCAAAGCATTCGCATCATCTTAACTGAGCCTGATGAGGTTGTGGAGATTGGGTTTGTAAATACCCATTCTCCCTCTCATCGGGGACGGATATTCGTATCCATCTTGTGGAAACTGTTTGCGCGTGATAGTTATTGGACGTTTTAAGCCAACATCTTCAATATTTTTTCTTATTTCTCCGGCAATTTGTTTATTTCGTTCGCGAGGGTTCAATATAAAAATTTTGCTTATTTCGATATCATATAATTGTTTATTCATCTTAGTTGCCCTCTGATTGATATACACTTAGCCATTTCGTAAAGATAGTCTAGATTTTCAAAACGATATGAATCAATAAAACCAGTATTTTGTTCATCTAGCTTGATATTCGGGATTTTGAAATCTAGTGACGGCAACAAATAATAATCCAAAGTGTCTGAATTATTGGCTTTCATTCGTATTGCGATGGTAACATCTGGATTAAGAACTGTATCAAAACGTACTTTCCAACGATATTTCCCATTACTTAATGCGTTACAGCGGCAAATAACCAATGAAGCGGTAAACATATTGTTAACATTTAACAGATTTTGACTTTCGTTTAATTTTATATCAGCACCGCAATTAATTAACCCCTGAATTGTACTTTGAATATTTTCTTGATGCAATTCTCTTAAATATCTGTTGATTTCTATATATCTAAAATCGCGTCCGGGATTAAAACCTATAAGCTGATATGCTCGTGTTAGACCTCCAAAGCGTCCGGAATATGCAGCACTTGAAGGCATATCCTCCGCTTCATCAATAACAATCGCCGACAAATATCCTTTACGGTCTTGCAATTCTTTAAGTTTTTGAAGCATTTCTTCATCGGATAATTTTCGACAACGTGCCGCGAAAATACCTTTTGCCATAAAAAATAAACTCGGATCAACAATCCCTTGAAATGCATTATCTTTTCTAACCCATATATCTTCAGGATTACGAACACGTTTTATCTTCAATTTATAAGAAATACGATTAAAAATGTTATTGCCGATATATTTTTCGTTGCTTAAAACCTCTCTTACCGTAGCCTTTGTCCAGTCCTTATCTAAATCGGTCTTTATTCCTCGATGGTTTAATTCATCAGCTATTGCGCCCTCATTTTTACCATCATATACAAACGCTTTATACATCCAACGAACATTTTCTTGCTCTTCCTCTGGACCGGGAACCAAAATAACCCGATCTGTTGCAATACTTTTGTGTTCACCTCTAGCAAGCATTCCTTTATGATTACCATATTCATCAATTAGCATTCGGCGCAATCCATATCCTGCAGGCCCGCCTTGTTTATATCCGAGAGTAATTAAACGAGATTGGCCTGCAAATACTTTACCGGATAATTCTCTGCTGTATTCTGCTGCCATTGTACGTTTAACGCTTTTGATAATTGTGGAGACAGGGCTATCATCGTTTGTAAATTGTTCGGCACAGTATTGAACTCTTACACCCGCTTTTTTGCACATAAACTCAAGATATGCACTTTCATCAGCATCTTGAAAACGTCCCCAACGCGTTACATCAAGTACCAAAATAACTTTATATTGCTGTTGTCTACCTTGAACATCGGCTAACATTTGTTGTAAAGAGGCTCTTCCTGATATATTTAAGCCACTTTTGCCGCCATCCGAATAGGTTTTGATAATTTCATAATTATGCTTATCAGCATATTCTTTTATAGCCGCCATTTGGTTTTCAGGGGAATACTTTTGGTGTTCCGTAGACATTCTGACATAGGCTGCTGCCTTAATTTTCTCCTCAGGTTGTGTGTAATTAAATAGCATATTATTCTCTTCAATATATCATTTTTTATCAATGGCATTATACCATTTCTCGTTAACTATTAACGAAAGGAAATAAAATGTCTAATACTAAAATTTACCAGAAATGGTGTAAAAATAACTTCAAGATTATTGTTTTTTCTGACAATAAAAAACTCTCAAAAGCTGTTTTAGAACAGCTTCAAAATCATTACCGAACCAATGTTTCCAAGCATATTGCACACGCTTTAAATCTTAATCTATATACGGTAAGAAATTGGTTTTATAAGGGAACCGGTCTAAAAGCGCACGATTTATTATGTTTACTTAATCATTATGAATGTATCCGCAGTTTCCTCGGATTTCGTAAGATTCTGAATAATCAACTATTATCAGGAAAGAAAAACAGGGAAGAAATCCGTAAAAAAATATTGAAGTTGCTTTCAGATAACCCTCATATGACAATGAATGAACTGGCTATCGCTCTTGAAATAACGCCTAAATCGGTAGAGTGGAAGTTGTATCAACTGGTTAAAGAAAAGAAAATTAAACGGCTTGGTGCGACTAAAAAAGGTCAATGGGTGGTTAAGAAAAATATTTTAGTTAAATCTTAATACTATTATTTTATACTATATTTAAATATTGGCGTATGCCAGTATCTAGTGTCAGAAAAAGTGGCACGATGGTCTTAATAAACCATTCCTTACGCGGTGATGGATATACACCGTGAGATTTATCTCGTAGGAAACTATGGGATGATGACTATGTCCCCGATTTGAACGTCGTTCGGTCGGGGAGCTTTTAGTGTATACAACAGGAGTCCTTGACTTTGAAGACTAAAAGGGTCAATTCGTAAGGATGATTTATTAACTCTCCGACCACCTTAATAAAAGGTGGCCTTTTTTTATAATGCTTAAGCCATACCATAAAATGGATATTGGCGGCTTGTGTAATGACAAATATCCCCTTGAATTTGAAAAATATTAGATACATTTTTGTGCGTTCGCCTGTGTGATGCGTATCGCCCACCATAGTTAACAGCTCCTATCACGGGAGCTGTTTTTCTTTTATAAATCAATAGGTTAGATGAGTTCGGATGTTCGTTTTTTGAAAAACATTATTTTTTTGAAATATCCGAACTATTTTTTATCAATATTTATATTTTTCAAATGGTTAATAAGGTTTATCATTTAGATACTTTGGGGAACGGATAAAGATAATAGTTGTTATTTTTAAAAGAACAAGATGTTTAAAAGGTGTAAATGCTGCTTGTTTTTAATAGGACAGCCATATATCATATTTAAATACTTAAATGGACTATAAGAGGCGGAAATGAAAAAAATTCACGTTGTGCTGTTTTTATTTATTTTAACTGCTTGCATAGGACAAGAACCTTCCCGAGAAAATTGGCTGAAAAATTCTGCAAATGAAATAATTTATGTGCAGGTTGAGGGGTATGAACATAGAAGAAATAAAAAAATAGCTTTTATTCAGCATGGTTTGGCGTCTAATCTTGAACATTCTGCGGTACAGACAGCTAAAAAAGCATTTCTAGATAATGGATATTTGGTTATTATCTTTGACAGTCGCTATTCTATGGGTAAAAGTGATGGCGAGGTTATTAATGTTCGATTAGCAACTTTCAAAAAAGATTTGGAAACAGTGATTAACTGGGCTAAAAAACAGAATTTTTATCGTGAACCGTTTATCTTGGCCGGTCATTCTTTAGGAGGGGCGTCAGTTTTACAATATTCGGCAGAAAACGCGTCTGTGATTGATGCTGTAATTCCAATAACTCCGGTTGTCAGCGGAGTGACATGGGAAAATAGCTGTATGTTTTATATGCCAGATTTTTGTAAAGACTGGAAGAAAAAAGGTTTTTATAATTATCAAACAGTTGTCTTACCTTATACTGTTGTTGAAGAGGCTAAGAACTATGATGCTCTCCGTTTAGCAAAAGATATTAAAGCAAGGGTTTTGCTGATTACGGCTGAAGATGATCATATTATTGCCCCCCAGGATGTTAAAGCTCTTTATCAGGCGCTTGAAACAAAAAAATCTTTAGGTATTGTTTCGGAAGGCGGACATAATTTTACAACTGAACGAAGCCGACAGGAGTTGTATAATTCTATAGCCGCATTTTTATCATAAAACAATAAGCGATATTTTCAATCTAATAACCTTAAGGACAAGATGTTCTTTTTGTTAAAAGTGATAAATAATCAGGTTGTGAATTGCCAGTTAAGCCCCACTATTTTATAAATGCCGGAATGTGCAATTTCGGCATTTCTCCATGTTTCTGTCTTTGCCTGCCGTAATTGACGGTTCCTGTCACTGGAACTGTTTTCCTTTTAAAAATCAAACAGTTGACGTGGTTCGGATGTTGTGAATTTCAAAATCATATTTGGGGAGAAGTTTTCCGAACTCGTTTGTTTATATTTTTTTGTTTTTTAACGGGTTGTTTTTTTATTTTTTTTACATAAACTATCTTGTAATAATACATTGAATTGTTGGGGAAAAGAACATGGCGGAAATTGCGGATGGAATTAGAATTGTGGAACCTGTCCAAGAGCATTTTGAAAGCTATCAAAAAGCTTGCGAGAAAATGCGGGCGTATTTATCGGATGAAACAATAAATGATCCTGTCGGCAAAAGGGAAAGCAAAGGTTTTATATTTGCCATGGATAGTTTCCGGGTTGGCAGTCAAGAAGAATTTACCGCCAAGATCGTAGACTTTTATAAAAATAAGAGGGAATGCGAAGCGACAGGACAGCCTTTAAACAGGAGAAACGGCCCGGAGCTTTTTTATTTTGTAGTCAAAGGTGATGAAATAATAGGGTCGGTAAATGCACGTCCGCAACCGATGGATGTGTTTGATGTTGAAAATGGACTGAAAACTTGTGAAAAGTGGCATAAGTTTTCTGCCGAAACGGGAGTAAGGGTAACAACGTCTACGGTGCTGTTGCATGAACATAAGGGTAAAGGTTATGCCGGCGAAATAAAAAAGCAATTGTTTGATAAACTGCATGAGCAAGGGATTGACGAGGTTGCGGCAACTGCCGAAGCCGATAATGAACGCTCAAATAAAGCTCAAAATAAGCTTGTTGAGAATTACGGAGGATATTCCTATAGTTTCAGCGGTTTAAACCCGGAAACAGGAAGAGTCATTAATTATAATCGTTATGTTGTAAATACCGACACTTCCGGAAGGTCAAAAGATTTATATAAAAACAATCATCATAATCGGATCACTCCAGGGCAACAAAATAAAGATAATAACCTGGCAGATAGAATCAAAAGATTAAGAGAACTTTCTGCCTCAACGCAAGTTCCTTATAAGCCGCAGCCAATATCAAAAGAGAATCTGCATGGTTTACGTTATGTTCCAAATTTTGATAAAGGCAGTCGGTAATGTTAATTCGTGAATTGCCGGCCAAGCCCCGTCATAATTGACGGCTTCCGTTACGGGAGCCGTTTTTCTTTTCTGCCGGAGGCGGTTGCCGTCGTGATGCAAAAAAATCGGCACTTGTAAAGTTGTCGGATAAATGTATTATGTTTTTTAGGGAGAAATGGCAAAATGATAGAAAAACATGAGTTCAAAGGGGAACAT
>ULMW01019855.1_pt1 | contig 9159 bp, 8 predicted proteins | sample 1951761 | NCBI WGS metagenome assembly ULMW01 (sample SAMEA4835561, study PRJEB28245) | human gut metagenome | biome: gut microbiome; material: fecal sample | place: Denmark | collected 2008 | reverse complement strand
CCAGCCGATGCTCCTGTTACAAAGATTGTCTTGCCTTGTAACGTAAATGGGTTGAACGTTTCTAACATTACTTATTATTGATAAGATTAAATAGATTTTCCACTGTTATACAACTCTTAATTTCTGCGCCAGTAATAGTTTTACCATACTGTGTTTTAGCCATAGCTATAACTCCCATACCAACAAGTGACCCCCATTCATCAAGATCATGAAAAATGGTCTTTGGTGTAATTTCTGATACATCAGTATCATCAAACAGTTCTGCGAAGTTCGCAATAAATTCCTCTAGCTTCATATTATAATATTTTATTAATTTTGTATATTAATGCCTTATCAATTTACTCACTCTCATTATCCATTTCTTCCCAAAAACTCTTATAAGCTTATTCTTCAGTTTATGTAAACGCCAACTTATAGTATTATGATCTATCCATGAACATGAGTAATGGTGAATAGATACTGTATTATCAGTAATAGTGATTATACCTGTAGTAGAATCCATTGGACAGAATACATCACAAGGATACAATATTATGTCTGCAATAATTTGTTTCTTATGTATTTGCTTTAACCCATGTTTGCTCAGCATTTGAGTGGTGTAATCCACTACACTCCCCTCTTCTATGGAAAAATAGGCTTTTGATTCGTAAAAATCGAGCATCTCCCGATAAAAATTTAATCCAGGTTCAGCCCCCAATCCAAGACCAGGAGCAACTCCTAACTTTGCTCTATTTGCTAATTTTTCTTCAGTAAAAGGTCCTTTTTCAAAGGCCATAAAGTTACCTGCCGTCACTATATGTTCCATATTGCGAATAATTTCAACATCGGTATCGAAATATAACCCACCTTCATGGTAAAGAATATAAAATCGTACATAATCACTCACAAATGCATATTTCTTTGCTTCATATGCTCCCATTACATAAGGACAACAATTCACATCAAAATTGCTCTCATTCCATTCTTTTATCTCATAATCGGGAAAGTATTTTTTCCATGACATAATACACTTTTGTGCATCTTTAGGCAAAGGATTACCCCCAAACCAACAGTAATGAATTATTTTTGGTATCATATTATTCCGTAATAAACTACATCCATAAAAAATGTAAATCCAATATGTAACATTAATATTTGTACAACCTTTTTGTTTTGATCAGGCCAAATCTCAAGTTTCAGTAAAGGGTATGCAATAACTATAGGATACATAAACCAAGAAAGATAAGCAAAACGATTAGAATTAAGCGAATTAATAACCATTATCCAAAAAGAATTTGAAAATATGTAAGTATTGATTAAAATAATGTATAGTTTATCATATATTTCTCTTTTTATTATCACTATGTACGCCAAATATATAGGCATAACACTATATAATACAAAATCCCAACGAAAGCCTGTATGACTAAACAACTCTGCAAGTTCAGAATCAGCTACATTGGTTCCTACATAACCAGCCAAACGGTCATCAAAGCCTAAGCTTGCAACAAAACTTGCAATTGTATTCCCAACAGTTAAAGATAAAACTATTGACAGCCCCCACCAAGCTAGTGCCCACTTAAAATCTTTCTTGAGAAAAAAAGCACAATACATACTTAATACTGGCAAAGCTGTACTTTTATGAACACCTATTGCCATGACTGATATAATCATAGATATTATAAATCCTCGTCGTGTTTTGTCTAATAGGTACGAAATTGCAAGTAAAACTATAGAACAAGCCATTCCATTACGTACACCGTTGTAAGTGCAAACAAAAAATGAAAATGCACTTAGGCAGAAAAGTATAGCAATCCATTCATTACATAACTTTAACCTTCTTACTGCAACATACATAAAACCCAAATATAGTAAACAACAAAAGGTAAACCATATATCTACAGAAAATCCAGTTGTTGCACAAAAGTGCTGTAGATTATCATACAGCCAATCTTCTTGAAAGACTGGTGAAGTAGTTGTTGCAACCTGCTCATATAATTTTACATATAGATAACTATCAGCCCAATGTCCATTAAAATTCATTCTAAAACCCATCAATAAAGAAAATATAATAATGTAAATTACCATACCATTAGCCTCCCTTTGAGTATATAGAATTGAATTGCTAATTCCGTTGCTCCACTTAATATACTGTACAATGCAAAACAGCATAGTACTCCATAACCATAGATTATGAAATAATAGAGTATAATCCATTACAATAAAGCATATATTTTTTCTACTTCTACCTCATTACCATAGTCATGGACATGAAGATAATCTATTATCGTATCTCGAAGCAGTGTATTTTTTATAAAACGAACTATGCCCTTTGCTATTTCTTGTTCATCAAGTGGCACAATCACCCCATCCAATCCGCTTGATACCTGAGACTTGGCGGTAGGATAGTTAGTTATCACTACAGGCTTATACAAAATCTGCGCCTCACGTACTGTAACACTTTTTCCTTCATAAATGCTGGGTTGAACATAAATATCACACGCCTTTATGTAAGGATAAGGATTAGTCTTCTTACCAAGTAATATCATGCGATGCCGCATATTATATTTGTCTAAAGCTTCTTGTATATCTTTATCAGGGCCATAACCTATAATATACCACTTAAAGTTTATACCTAACCGTTCCATCTCAGTACAAATGTACGGAATACTTTCTATTCTTTTTGGGAGAGAGAAACGACCTATAGTTAAAATTTTCACCACATCAGGTTCATTGGGCATTTCTTGTTCTACATTTCCTAGCTCAGCCTGATTACGTACAAAAAAAGGTGAAAGAATATTTTCTATCAACATTATTTTATCCTTTAGCTCAGGAAATGTTTGTAAAAATGATTTTATACAATCATCACTAATAGAAACTATATGATTAAAAGCATTCCATACTGGTAATTCTAGATCATGATTCACGTGAATAGTTGAATAATCAGTATGTATCCAACATATCTTCTTTTTTGCTCTTATTTTATTAAGAACAATATTATGAGGCTGCAAAAAACTGATGGCAAGATCATATTCTCCCAAATACTCCAATGACGGTAAAGCCCCTTCAACCGCATTCATCACATATTGAAAAATACTAGAATCATAGCAACATTTATCAACTGTCAAAGTTTTAAAATACTGTCGATACTTATATTTAGCCCACAACCTACGCAGAGCTATACTTATATACCCCTCTTTTACAATATTCTTTATAGGACGTTCAATGCAAGAATATTCCGCCACCTCAGACAGTAAGTTTACATAATCAGGTACCAGTGACATGAACTCACCTGTATGCTGGTTCACAAACAAATCTATATCAACCTTATCTGGATCAAGAGCTGAAAGTAAACCCAAAAGGGCTCGTTCTGCTCCTCCAATCTCTAAATAATGTATATTAATAAATATCCGTTTCTTCATCCTCTTTTTATTTAATACAGTAAAATAATTGTATGAGTCCACATATCTATTTTTCATTCATCGCATCTTCCGTTAGCGTTATGTTTTAACATATACCTCAATGAAAGCTGTCGCAAAGCGATTCTCTAATAAAAATAACATCAAAAAGATACTATTTTGAGGTTATTAGTTCTGTCTAACAGCTAAGAAATGTGCATAATCCCTATAGCCTTTAACAATATCGCTAAAGAATCCCTTAAAGAATCCAATGTGACATACCTCTGCATCTTACATATGGAGATAATGACATGATTATACCGCTAAGGTGCAAACTATCAATTCCATTATCATTTTTTCATCTAATATTATATCTAAACATAGATTTTTTTTAAAGTACTTCAGATATTTTGTTAAGTATACAGAATTTCTCTATGAAAATTCCAAAGGAAAATACCTCTCAGTTTATAACGGAGAAATAGACGTTCAAAGCCATTGTAGTTATACCATATACTTTGCTTTTAAGCCTTACAAAGAAAAAGCTTAATTGTATTAACATCTCAGCAATACGCAAAATTGGACGCTAACTTAAATTCTTTACCAACCACTTCTTGGAATCCTCTATTTCTTTTAAAAGAATATTATTAACTTTACTATAATCAATAGATGATATCAATATATCAATTGGTGTATTAATGTCAATGAGTCTGTCAATCAGCCCATAGCGACTAAGTAAATCTTGCATACGTGTATTTAAACCATCGGCACGCTTCATAACAAACATATTTCGCTTAAAAATTAATGAAAAAGCTGTGGCATGAAATGAGTTGCTTATAACACATGTTGCATTTTTAATTAAAGCAACAAATGTATCAGGACCATGATTTATATAATTATAAGAAGTATATTTTAATGCATACGGACCTATAGAATATATTTTTAAACCTTTTACCTCTGCAATCCGTTCTGCAACTTTCTGTATTTCTACGCTACGTTCAAAATCATATATAACAATATATTTTTCTCCCTCGCCATCATTTGTTGCAATTTCACTTACCCACATTTCTGAATCTATCAAAAATACAGGATCACAAACTAAGATACCATTGTAGCCCATTGACTGGAGTAACTTAATTCCTGAAGGTTCACGCACAGATATTGCATCTAAATGCGAAATCTTACTTTTAACAAAGCCTTCCGTTCCCTTACAAAGCTTTTGAGTAGCAAAACTAGCCGCATAACTCAAACGTTTAGTTCTCTCACTACCAAAATCAAGATAGAAAGAAGGGTCTGTACCATTTTTAAACATAGTGTTCCATATCTGGTCACTACCTGCAATATACACATCAGCATCAGGAGGGTTCTGCTTTAATTCCTCACTTGACAGATAGCAACATTTCGTCACCAAAGGAGCAATAAATTTATTATCAAAAGCATCAAAAGCAGCCTTGCGAGCAAGACTCTTCCTCCACCCTGGATACTTCGCCAAAAGATATAACCACTTTATGATAGGTTTATCAAAATGGGGATTATTCACACTCCATTGAAAATGTCCACGTAAATAATAAGGTCGATAATCTATAATATTCACCTCATGACCTTGTTGTCTTAAAAAGGTAGCTAATGCCCAAGCTTGCAAAGCTGCCCCATGATTATATACACGATGGCAAGTAATTGTCTTAATTTTCATAACTCTAACAATATATGTACTTTTGCACCCTCTGTTTCCGCTGTATGGTTCACTTCTTTGGCAACATTAGCTTCAAGTTTTGACTTCAATGTATTATCTGTCAGCAATAATTCTATTTTATCAGCTACTGCTATCGGAGTCATCTCACAAATCAAACCAGTCTCTCCATTTATAATCTGATTGTAAGCGGAAGGAAAATTTGTGCAAACTTCAGCCTTACCAAGAATACGTGCCTCTGTCACAGTGAGACCAAAACCTTCAAAACTTGAAGTCTGGACATATATGTCGCATACAGCCATATAAGGATACGGATTAGCTTTTTCTCCAAGTAGCTCAATATAGCCTTCAAGGTTATACTCAGCAATCATACTTTCAATCCTTGGACGAGAAACACCATCTCCTACAAAACTCCAACGGAATTTATAACCACGTTTACGTAGTTCATCAGCCGCACGCACCGCAAGGTCATAAGATTTTTGAGGAGTCATTCTACCAACTGTAACAAGTCTAACACCCTTATAATTATCCTCAAATCCTTTTTCAAGGGCCATCTTACGAATCAATACCGGATTTAAAATATCATAGATAGTTATAATCTTTGAAATATCGCGAACATACCCTTGATGTTTCAAATCAGCATGAACAGCATCGCTGACAGCTATTATTTTTGTATACTTATCATACACATCAGCATTGAAATTAATATCATATCCCGCTTTCCTCATATCAATATTAACCCAACAAAACTTCTTAGTAGCTAACACTTTATTAGCAATGTAATACGTAGGAAAACCTTGTTGATAAGCAACAGCACAATCATACGTCTCTTTTAATTCAGGATATACGGCTCCGATGCATTTCCATAAAGTCTCTGCCTCATGTTCTTGTTTATTTCTTAATCGATTAAATCTATATTGCAGAGAATAATATAGTTTTGCTAAGTGCATTTTAATACTTTGAGGCTGAGATAATGTTACCACTCGCACCTCTTTCGGCACATAACACTCAAATACTCCTCCTCTGCCAACAAGCATCAACGTAACATCTGCTTTTTTATAGTCAAGCAACGGAAGCAGACTGACTAAACTTTTCTCTGCCCCACCACAGGTGAGACTATCCATCATGAACAGAATTTTCTTTTTCACTATTTTATTATTTTACTCCAAGCAACCACTTGCCAAGATATTTACTATTTCGTATCACTTCTCCCAATGCTATGGCACCGAGTATTACAACAACAGCTATCATACTCACAAATACAATTTCTAATATAAAATTACCCCCACTTTCTACATAAACATACAAGACAGAAATAGATGGAATAAAAAACCAGTGCAGAAGGTACACATCCAGTGTGCGTTTGCCCAAAAAACAAAGCGACTTTGCTATTATAGAATCTCGCTCGAACAAGTCAGAATTTCTATAGAACATAGATACCAAAAGATATGTACCAATATATTTAACAGACATTTGCATGATATATCCCATCTTTCCATATACCGCATACATATCGGTAGAATGAGCGGAACATATAAACCACTCAACCACAGCAAATACTACCAAACCAAAAGCGAAGAGGTATTCTGACCGGAGAATCTTCTCAAAAAGATTCCCATGCACCTTACTTATAACACCAATCGCAAAAAAAGGCATATAGGCAGTAAAATTTACTATTGAAAATACATTTCTCGTTCTCACACTAAACGGCAATACAAATGTAGCAAATACCAACACGGTTGTTACAACCGCCAATATGATAACAAAGAACTTGCCCCCCGATAGTTGACTAATCATACATACCATGTAATAGACTACAAATACCTCAAATAGCACTATTAGAAACCAATAGCCTTGAAAACCTTTATCTATCCAGGAGAGCAAATCTTTACCTTCACAAATTTGATAAAGAACATAAAACACAACAGCAGGAATCATCAGCTGCATGAACTTATTCTTCAGCTTAAGCAAAGTATGCCGTACCGTCCAAATCTCAGAATCCTTATATGACACATATCCACTGATAAAGAAGAAAGTGGTCAAGAAACAAGTAAAAATCACTTGCATCACAACACTCTCACTGGCACCGAGACCTATTGAAAAGTTTGAAATATGCATATACACTACAAGAAATATACAAAATCCACGCAACGCATCAAGCCAAAGGGTTCGTTTACCCCCCCCTAGTAAAAAAATGACTATCAATCATTTGAGTCACACAAACATTCCTATCTAGTAATTATATACCAATTATTCGATACCTATTTTACGATACGTTTTTTTATTAAGGCATTTAAATTCTTCCTCGTAAGTTTATCTATCAATAAGAAATACCCCAAGGGAATTGTAAATAATTCATATCCTAAAATAACAAGTACAAAACGTATAAAAGTAGATTCGTAATATTGCTGAACATACCACACAAAAACTCCTGTCAAAACAGGTAAAGCAAAAGCCAACACTCCAGATACGACAACTCTTTTCAAACTAATATATGGTATATTACGTTTAACACAATAGGATGAACCACAAAATAATACTAAGGAAAATACGATAGCTACTATTTCTGAGCAAAGAGGATAACCTGTAAAACGGAATGCCACATATATTATGGGTATCTGGATAAGTAATGCTGTCCCGGAAAACGCGCTCTGTAATCCAATTTTACCATTAGCAGAATTCGCAATATTCACAACAGTTTCAGCCATAATCAAAGGTGTACTTAATAATGATAGCTTGCAGAAACCAGATGTCCATTCGGGTACTTCTTTTAGCCACAAAGCAAGCAAATAGTCCATTTCAAGGACTATTGGAACAGCACAAATCCCCATTATAAAGACCATTAAAGATACTGCCCTATAAAACAATAAAAGAAAATCTTCCTTTTTATCTTGCGCATACAATGTAATAAGCGGAGGACGAATAGCCGTTATAATATTTGAGGAAAAACCTTGAATAACCCCAGAAACTGTTGTCGCCAATGCTGCTGCTGCATTTACAGCTACACCAAAAAACATATTAACCAGCATCACCACTATATTTCGTTTGCCAACCCAAGCAAATGTTGAAAAAAGCGAATAAATGGTATAGGCACTTATTTCTCTTGCTATCGATTTGTCAAATACAAGCCTCACAGTAACTTCTTCAAAGTTCTTTACTGCATAATATCTGTAATATAAAGCTATGCCTATACTAACAAACAATACTAATACGGAATACTGAATAAGTTTATCGAAATTTCCTATATACAACAAATATACAATAAATAATTTCAAAAAAGTATTAGCTACTTCCACATAAGCATACACATCCATCCGTTCATGGGATATAATAGATGCATTAAAAGGGACTTGAGTTATACTAACCATCGCACTTAATACACTACATTGGTAAGCTACATGAGCAGCAAACATTCGATCTTGGGGGATAGTTAATTTTTTTTCTATAACCCACAAACCAATTGTTTCTGCAAAAATCAAAACAATAAAAGCTATACCGATATGTATCCAAAGTGCTGTAGAAAATACACCACTTAATTTCTTCGTATTGCCTTTTCCTAATTCAAACGTTAAAAAGCGTGATGTAGCTCCCGCCATCGATGCATTTAGAAAGCTTAACATAGCAACTACAGACCCCACAACTCCATAAATTCCGTAGTCATCTACACCTAAAATCTGCAGTATAACACGACTCGTATAAAGCCCTACTAACATACTAATGCTCATACGAAAGTAGAGCATCATGGTATTTCTAGCTATACGCTTATTATTTTGAGATATATCGTTTGACATTTACCACAAAGTTTCATTTTCTAATTCTTTCATTCAGCAAATTCTGAAAGAAACCCAATGAATGGATATCATTACCACGCAGACTGTACATGCCTGCCTCTTGCAGTGCTTCCGCTTTTTTCTGCACATGCTTGCCATACCTACCTGCCAACGAAGGTATATTCAGCTGAAACGACACTCCTGCTTTCTGTAAAGCCTTGTAGTCTGCCATCTGCATATATTCATAGCGTTCTGGATGGGCAAGTAACGGATGGTATCCCCTAACCCGAATATGTTCCAACATGGGGAGCAGTTCCATAGGAGG
>ULMW01016258.1_pt1 | contig 9360 bp, 7 predicted proteins | sample 1951761 | NCBI WGS metagenome assembly ULMW01 (sample SAMEA4835561, study PRJEB28245) | human gut metagenome | biome: gut microbiome; material: fecal sample | place: Denmark | collected 2008 | reverse complement strand
AGAACAGGTTTGCTGTTAAGGTTGATGTTAATTCGGATCAGATTTTCTGATAATGCAGGCGGTATGCTCTCAGGCGAACGGAAATGGCTCATAGTGGCTTCCGATTATGGTTTACGTGACGTTTATCTAAATATACGAAACGAGGCTCTCAGAGTGATTCTGAGAGCCTCGTTCTATATGACAAGAAAAATGCACAATGCATATACATAAACTGAGTATAAATATCACGAAATAACACTAAACCTCTTGTAATTTTCAAACTGATATAGTATAATTATAATGGATTATTATATATTTCATCTACTACAAGAGGTGACAAAATGGAAAATAGCGCTGTTAATGAAAAATGGATAAGCCTTGAAGAGGCAGCTGAACACTTAGGAATCAAGCCTGTTACTATCCGAAGTTGGATTCGCAATAATAAAGATATCCCTGCCCACAAAATCGGTAAGCAGTGGAAATTCAAACGCTCGGAGCTTGATGCATGGGTAAAGAGTGGCAAAAGTGCTATTGAGTAAGAAATATAGCAACTTAATTGTAAGGAGATTCGTATTATGGCGGTTAAGAAAACGGAATTATATAGTTCACTATGGGCAAGTTGTGATGCACTGCGCGGAGGAATGGATGCATCACAGTATAAGGATTACATACTAACCCTTTTGTTTATGAAGTATGTAACGGATAAGTATAAGGGACAGAAATACGGAGATTTGACCGTTTTCGATAAAGAACATGATCCCAATCCTGATCCCGAAAAAAGAATAGGCTGTTCATTTGATGACTTTATTGCACTCAAGAACAAGAAGAATATTGGCGAAGGTATAGATAAAATCATAGCTCGCCTTTCTGAAGTAAATGATAGCTTAAAAGGCGTAATTGATATTGCTCATTTCAATGATGAAGCCAAAATAGGTAAAGGACAGGAAATGGTTGATAAGCTCACAAAACTTATTGCTATTTTTCAACGTCCTGAATTGGATTTCTCAAATAATAAAGCAGACGGCGATGATATCATAGGCGATGCATATGAATACCTTATGAGAAATTTTGCTACTGAAAGTGGAAAAAGTAAAGGGCAATTCTATACACCGGCGGAAGTTTCTCGTATTCTTGCTAAGGTTATAGGCATAGATAAATGTACGGATCATGATGCCACAGTATGTGATCCGGCTTGCGGCAGTGGTTCATTACTTATCAGAGCACTTGCGGAAGTTCCGTTTGAGATATCGGGTTATGGACAGGAAAAAGAGAGCTCGACGGCAGGTCTTGCTAAAATGAATGCCGTTCTCCATAATAAAGCTACTATCAAGATCATGGCAGGTAATACATTCTCTGATCCTCAGTTTATAAAAAATGAAGATGCTTCCGAACTGGAACGATTTGATTATATTGTTGCCAATCCGCCTTTTTCTCTCAAAAACTGGTCTGATGGCTTGAAAGAGTTCGGCAGATTCTCCGGATATGGAGATAGACCACCTGAGAAAAACGGCGACTATGCCTGGTTGATGCACATATTAAAAACACTGAAATCTACGGGTAAAGCTGCTGTCATTCTCCCTCATGGTGTTCTGTTCCGTGGAAATTCCGAAGGTACTATTCGTCAGGCTATCGTTGATAAGGGCTGGATCAAAGGCATAATCAGCCTGCCGCCTAACCTGTTTTACGGTACAGGAATACCTGCCTGCATTATAATAATTGATAAAGAGGGTGCCGAAAATCGCTCCGGTATCTTTATGATAGACGCAGGCAAGGGATTTGTAAAGGACGGAAACAAGAACAGACTGCGTGAACAGGATATCTATCGCATTGTCACTACATTCAATGAGCAGATTACAGATGATCCTAAATATGCTCGCTTTGTTTCCAATAAGGAGATCAAAGAGAAGAATGGCTATAACCTGAATATTTCCCGTTATATAGATTCTTCCGAGCCTGAGGATATTCAGGATATTTATGCTCATATTCACGGCGGTATCCCTGCTGTGGATATAGATGCATTGAGCAAATACTGGGATGCATTCCCGACGCTGAAAGATGAACTTCTCAGTTTGTTGAGCGATAGTTATTATAAGCTGAATGTGGAAGAAAATGACATTCGCAGAACGATATATGCTAATGATGAATTCTCGGCATACGGTGAACTTATCGACAAGGCATTTACAGACTGGAAATCTTTTGCAGATACAAAGCTGAAAAAACTTGATAGCTCCGTTTCTGCCAAAATTCTCATATCCGAGTTGGCAGAGAATATAATGAAAACATTTGAAGATATCTTGCTTATCAACAAGTATGATATTTACCAGATACTTCTTGCATACTGGAACGAAGTGCTTAACGATGATGTTTCTTTGATAATCTCGGATGATAAGGGCTATGAAATTGCAAGAGAGGCCGAGAACATCATGAAGGAGACAAAGAAAACCGATGCCGACGGCAACCCTGAGTTAAAGGTTGCAGGCTGGGAAGGCAAGCTTATTCCGAAGAAAATAGTTATCTCAGAGCTATTCCCCGAGGAGAAAAAGGCGATTGATGATCTTATGGATATCGTTGCAGAAACAGACTCTCGTCTTATGTCTATGATAGAGGAATCCGCAGAGGATTCTGCATTATCAGAGATTGCAGAGGGTGGAAAAGTCAAGAGCAAGGATATTCAGGAGAAGATAGACAAGATCATGGAAAATGTCCATACTCCGCTCATTGACGGTCTTATTCAGTTGCAGAGCCTTCTTCCGTCAATGAAAAAGAAGGAATATACACAGTATATCGACAAGCACGCTGAACTGAAAGTTGCGTATACCGATAAAGGAACTGTAACCAAAGCATCCATACATAATGCTTTAAGTGCAGCCCGTGCAGAAGCGCCTGCACCTGCTGCATACGCCGATGACTATGAAGAGTTAAAGAAAGCGTTTGAGCTTGCACAAAGGTCTGAGGAATCTACTAAGCTTATAAAAGAAATGGATAAGGCGCTTGATGAAAAGGCACGTGAGAGATATGTTTCACTTACCGACGAAGAGATCATGGATCTGCTTGTAAACAAAAAGTGGTATTATGCTGTCGGCAAGGGAATAATTGACCTGTATAATGCAATTTCGCATAAACTTGCCGATCGTATCATTGAGCTTTCAAGGCGATATGAGTGTACGCTTACAGACATTGACAGTCAGATAAACGAAGCAGAATCATCACTGGCAAATATGCTTGGTGAATTAACAGGCAATGATTGTGATATGAAAGCTCTTGCAGGGTTAAGAAAACTGCTTGGAGGTTCAAACAATGGCGAATGATAACAAAACTCCGGCTATAAGATTCAAAGGATTTACTGACACTTGGGAACAGCGTAAGCTGTCTGATACACTGAATTTTCTCTCAAATAACACACTTTCAAGAGCAGAATTAAGCGAGGATACAGGCACTTATAAGAATGTTCATTACGGTGATGTTCTTGTAAAATTTGGTGAGTATATTGATGCACAGAGTACCGATCTTCCATACATTGCCGATGATGAAAAAGCGAAGAAATTTGAATCATCAAAATTGCAGGACGGAGATATAATTATTGCCGATACCGCAGAAGATGAAGCTGTCGGAAAGTGCGTAGAAATAGGCAATATCGGGGATTTGAGCATTGTATCAGGTCTGCATACAATCCCTTGCAGGTCAAAGGTGAAATTTGCTCCTGCATATCTTGGGTTTTACCTAAATTCGTCATCGTATCATGATCAATTGATACCGCTTATGCAGGGAATAAAAGTAACATCTATTTCAAAATCTGCTATCTCTGATACGCTGATTTCAGCACCAACAGATTTAAGTGAACAAGGTAAAATTGGTCAGTTCTTCTCCCAACTCGACACCCTTATCACCCTTCATCAGCGTAAGTATGACAAGTTGATTCAATTCAAAGCGGCGATGCTGCAAAAAATGTTCCCGCAAAATGGTGCTGATAAGCCTGAAATAAGATTCAAAGGATTTACTGACGCTTGGGAACAGCGTAAGTTAGAAGAAGTCATTACTGTTGGTAACGGAATGGACTATAAGCACTTATCTGAGGGAGATATTCCTGTTTACGGAACGGGCGGTTATATGTTGAGTGTTGATAAAGCACTATCATATGACAAAGATGCTATTGGCATCGGAAGAAAAGGAACGATTGATAAGCCTTATGTTTTGAAAGCACCGTTTTGGACGGTAGATACGCTGTTTTACTGTATTCCTAAAGAAGATTATTCACTTGATTTTGTGTATTGTATTTTTCAAAATGTGAACTGGAAAGAAAAAGACGAGTCAACAGGCGTTCCGAGTTTATCAAAGGTAAATATAAATTCTACCGATGTTAAAGTACCAACTTTAGCAGAACAAGAAAAAATCGGTGCATATTTCGCTCAGCTTGACAATCTTATCACCCTTCATCAGCGTAAGTGTGACAAATATAAAAGCATAAAAGCAGGATTGATCAGAAAACTTTTTCCATGAAATAACAAACACATTAAGGAGGAATGTACGTATGAGTATCGGTGATACCGAGAGAACCACGCAAAATCGTGTAATTGATTTCTTTAAGAACAGAAATATCCTCGATTATAAATATATTGGCAACCTGAAAGACAGAGCAAATAAAAATATCCGAGAAGACCGACTTCGTGCGTACCTTCACCTTAGCGGTTATAGTGAAAGGCTGATAGACGGTGCTGTTTCCGAACTTATAAAGGCTGCTGATGATATGATACATGGGCTTTATGATGCTAACCACAAGGTCTATACGCTGCTGAAATACGGTGCCAAGGTCAAGGAAACTCCCGAAAGCTCCCCTAAGACGGTTTACTTTATTGATGTTGACAACCCTACAAATAATGATTTTGCAATAGCCGAGGAAGTAACGGTTATTGACCGTCAGGAGAAAAGACCTGACCTTGTTATCTACGTCAACGGCATCGCTATGGCAGTTATAGAGCTGAAAAAGAGCAGCGTGTCCGTATCAAATGGTATCAGGCAGAACCTTACCAATCAGAAGGACGGCTTTATTGCATCATTCTTTACCACAGTGCAGTTTTGTATGGCAGGCAATGAAATAGAAGGTCTGCGTTACGGCACTATTCTGACAGGCGAAAAATACTATATGGAATGGAAGCCTGACGGATTCCATGAAAACGAAGACGAGCGTGATCCTGAAGATGCACGTATTATGGAATACTGCGATCATATTGATAACCTCCTGCTTCAGCAGCTGTATCAGATGTTCGATAAGAAACGCTTTATAGACCTCATTGAGAATTTTGTAGTTTTCGATAAGGGCATTAAGAAGGTATGCCGTTATAATCAGTATTTCGGTATAAAACGTACTCAGAACAGATTAGCAAAACAGCGTGGCGGTATTCTATGGCATACTCAAGGCAGCGGTAAAACGTTGACAATGGTATGGCTGTCAAAATGGATCCTTGCCAATTGTAAAGAAGAAAACCCTCGTGTGCTTATCGTCACCGACCGTGATGAACTGGATGAGCAGATTGAAAAGACATACATTGGTGTTGATGAAAAGATCACCAGAACCAAGAGCTGTGATGATCTGCTCCGCAAACTGAATTCCTATGACAGTTCACTCTTATGTTCATTGGTGCATAAATTTGGTCGTCGTGGCGGAGAAGCTACTGAATCCGATTATGACAAGTATATTGATGAGTTGAAGAAGTCGCTCCCTGCTGACTTTAAGGCGAAAGGAAAAATCTTTGTCTTTGTTGATGAATGTCACAGAACGCAGTCGGGCAAGCTACACGCAGCAATGCAGGCAATCATGCCGGATGCGATATTCATCGGATTTACAGGAACACCGCTCCTGAAAAAGGATAAGAAGACAAGTATAGAGGTGTTCGGCACTTACATTCATACCTATAAGTATAACGAAGCAGTGCGTGACGGTGTTGTACTTGATCTGAGATATGAATACAGAGATATCCCCCAGGAGCTTAGCGCTCATGACAGAGTTGACAAGTGGTTTGACGTTAAAACACGTTCTCTTTCAAGCAGAGCTAAAGCAAAGCTGAAAGAGAAATGGGCAAGTATGCAAAAGATATATAGCTCACGTTCAAGACTGGAACGTGTCGCTTGGGATATAATTCAGGATTTTGATTTGAAACCCCGCCTAATGGACGGAAACGGAAATGCAATTCTCGTTTCAGATTCGATCTATACTGCTTGCAAGTATTATGAGATCTTCCAGCAGAGAGGTTTCAAGAAGTGTGCGATTATCTCTTCTTACACTCCGCAAGCCGGTGATCTGAGAACTGATACTGTAAGTGCTGATGATGAAACTGAAACTTTTGAAAAATACGAGATATATCTCCGTATGTTAGGACTTGATCCTGATAATCTTCCCGAAAAGCTTTCAATACAGAAAAAAGTCGGGGACTTTGAAAAAGATGTTAAGGATAAGTTTATCAACCAGCCTGCAAATATGAAACTGCTCATTGTGGTTGATAAGCTGCTCACAGGATTTGATGCTCCGCCGTGTACATACCTGTATATTGATAAAAGTATGCAGGATCACGGTTTGTTCCAAGCCATTTGCCGTGTTAACAGACTGGATGGTGATACAAAGGAATTTGGATATATTGTTGATTATAAGCAACTTTTCGGAGATTTAAAGAATGCGATGGACACCTATACATCGGGTGCATTTGAAAACTATGATCCGGAAGATGTTGATGGACTTATCAAAGATAGAAGTTCTGAAGCAATCAAGCATTTCAATGAAGTCTATGACCAGTTGGAAGAACTATGCGAAGGCGTAGAAGCTCCAAAGGGCGATTTACAGTATATGCATTATTTCTGCGGAGAATCCGGCATGAGCGAAGAAACTGATGAGATCTATTCTCGTCTCAGAGAAAGGCTGTATAAGCTTGTAAGCGGTTTAGTTCGTGCATTTGCTGAAGCCAAGCCATACATTGTTGATATTTATACTGCCAAAAAAGTATCTGCATATGATGAAAAAGTAAAATTCTATGTTGAGCTGAAACAGACAATCGGAAATAAAAGCGGAGACTTCTTGGATTTCAAGGCTTATGAGCCGGATATGCGCAAACTGATTGACAACTATATTACAGCTTCAGATGGCGTTAAAATCGGTGAGTTCGATGATCTAACACTACTTGATTTCGTAGCAGAACAGGGAGAAACCATGACCGAAGAAGATGCCCCCTCAGATAAAAAAGAAGGAGCAGCTGAAGCGATTGAAAATAATATTCGTCGTAAAATGGTAGAAAAAGTTGCGGTCAACCCTAAGTATTATGAAAAGATGTCAGCAATTCTGGATGAGCTGATACAAAAAAGAAAGCAAGGCGTTATCTCTTATAAGGAACTCCTTGAGGAACAAATAAAACTTGCTAAAAATGTTGAACATCCGGAACAAAATGAAGACTATCCTGAAAGCATAAGAAAGAGTAAGGCTTTGCAAGCTCTATATGATAATACTGACGGTAATGAAATATTAGCAATCAAACTCCATAATGCTGTTCTTAGCAGTAAAATGAGCGGATTCCGTGGTGATCCTATAAAAGAAAACAGAATAAAGAAAGCTTTATTCATTATTCTTAATGATGATTCTGAAGTCGAAAGATTATTTAAAATCATTGAAAAGCAGGAGGAATACTAATATATGACAATTATGATTTCTGGCATACCTATTGATATCCATAAAAAGAATATCAAGAATATGCATCTTCAGGTCAAGCCTCCTGATGGACACGTCGTTATCTCAGCTCCGGCATCTATTGATGATAAGGCAATAGAAATATATGCCCGAACAAATCTTATTTGGATCAAAAAACAGATTGAAAAGTTTCAACATCAGGCAAGAAGCACTAAACGTCAGTATGTAAGCGGAGAAACGCTTTTCATATGGGGAAAACAATATTATCTATCCTTTCAGCCTAATTCACAAAAGAACGGATTTGAAATAAAAGGAGATAAGGTAATACTCTCTATGCGTGAAGAAAGTACAGTAAAGCAAAGAGAAAACTATGTGCGAGAGCAGTACCGTATCTTACTAAAAGCGGAAATTGAAAGATTACTTCCGAAGTGGGAAAGGCTTACTGAGCTATACTGTGATTCTTGGCAAACCAAATATATGTTAACTCGCTGGGGAACTTGTAATACAGAGAAGAAAAAACTATGGTTTAATTTACAGCTTGCACAGAAACCAATCGAGTGTTTAGAGTATATAATATTGCATGAACTTCTCCATTTAAAGGAACGTACACATAATTCAGTTTTTATTTCATATATGGATTTGTACATGAAGGATTGGCGGGCTGTACGAAAAGAACTTAATGATTTAAGACTAGATTATTATAATACGGTTGAATGATGCGATTGTTTGCCTTAGGCAGAGAAAGGAGTAAAAAATGTTAGATCAGCCCAAAGAACTAATAGAAAAGCACATAAAAACGCATACTGAAAGATCAGCAGAAGACGAAGCTGCTGTCTCTACATTAGAATTCTTTTTTCGTTCAAATGGGCGGATTAACCCATTATTTGCATCTAATGATAAGTGGCCTAATACTGATGGAACGTTTGAATATGTAGCAGATCCTGATGTATCAAGGCGACCTAAGCAAAATTTCTTTGTTCAGATAAAAGGTTCTCATTCATATAGATAGGATAATGGGAAAATCAAATATTCATTGCAAAGTCTTGGTTTTCCTGCAACGATGGCTATGGATGTTACCTTAGACCCAGGAATACTCTTTGTTGTACTTAATCCTGATGAAAGAGGCTCTGAACGTGTTTTCTGGAAATATATGTCCGTAGACTATATTAATTCGATTGATTTTTCCAAAGGTAGTACAACTGTTGCTTTTGAGGCAGAAGAGGAAATTTATAATACTGATGAAAGTATTATTGATTTTTGTAAAAAACTTGATCGTATAATTGAACATCATTCATTTGTAAATAAGCTTAGTTCAACTCAGCTTAATCTTGATGAGATCAAAAGAATTGTAATGGCTTGTAATAGGTCGATAGTCAGAAGTATTGATACAATAGAAAGCCTTGGCGCAACTAGAGATGAAGTCTCACAAGATATTCTACCGGGATTATATGATCTTTGTAGAGCGGCTCTTTTACTAAACTCTTATAATCTTGGATGTTCAAAGCCAAATCTTCAATTAGCATATGAACAAGCTCAACTCGATTTGAGAACTAAATATCTTGCTAATTTTTTAAGAGGATTAAAGTATATTGATTGCCGTATTCCGGAAGATGGTCAATCTGAAAGATTGATGCCAAAATACTATAACTTCATGTGGCAGATTAGAGAATTTTTCAATAATATTTACAAGATTTTAATCGTACCCGCCTAATAAC
>ULMW01029573.1_pt1 | contig 9748 bp, 8 predicted proteins | sample 1951761 | NCBI WGS metagenome assembly ULMW01 (sample SAMEA4835561, study PRJEB28245) | human gut metagenome | biome: gut microbiome; material: fecal sample | place: Denmark | collected 2008 | reverse complement strand
CGTGCTAAATTGGAAAAGAACTTAGGTTCTATTTCTGACCTTACTCGTCTGCCGTCTGCATTGTTTGTTATCGATGTATTGAAAGAAAACATTGCAATCCGCGAAGCTAACCGTTTGGGTATTCCTGTATTTGCTATCGTTGATACAAACTCAGATCCTTCAAATGTAGATTTCGTAATCCCTGCTAATGATGACGCTACTAAGTCAATCGAAGTTATCTTGGATGCTTGTTGCGCTGCTATGGCAGAAGGATTGGAAGAAAGAAAAGCTGAAAAAGTAGATATGGAAGCTGCCGGTGAAAATGCGCCTAAGAATGCTGCCGGTAAGAAGAAAGCTACTAAAGCTCGCATGGACAAAGCCGAAGAAGAAGCTATCAACGCTGCTAAGGCTGCCGCTTTCATGAAAGACGAAGAAGAAGCTTAATATACTATAGTTGAGAGTTGAGAGTTGAAAGTTGAGAGTTACGATATGCAATTCTCAACTCTCTGTTCTCAACTCTCAACTGCTTTTAAAGACATTATTAACAAATTAAAATAAAGGAATATTATGGCTGTAACTATGGCTGAAATTACCAAGCTTCGTAAAATCAGTGGAGCTGGTATGATGGACTGCAAAAACGCTTTGACTGAAGCTAACGGCGATATCGATAAAGCAATGGAAATTATCCGTAAAAAAGGACAGGCTGTTGCTGCAAAACGTTCTGACCGTGAAGCATCAGAAGGTTGTGTATTGGCTAAATCAACAGGTGAATTCGCTGCAATCATTGCATTGAAGTGTGAAACTGACTTTGTTGCCAAGAATGCTGATTTCGTTGCTTTGACTCAGGCTATTCTGGACGCTGCTGTGGCTAACAAATGTAAGACTTTGGACGAAGTAAAGGCATTGCCGTTGGGCAACGGTACTGTACAGGATGCAGTAACTGACCGTAGCGGTATCACCGGTGAGAAAATGGAGTTGGACGGCTACAATGTAGTTGAAGGAGCTTATACTTCTATCTATAACCACCAGGGAAACAACCAACTTTGTACTATTGTGGCTATGAACAAGGAAGCTGAGGTTGCAGCTCACGGAGTAGCTATGCAGATTGCAGCTATGAACCCTATCGCAATTGACGAAGCCGGTGTTCCTGAATCAGTGAAGGAAGCTGAAATTCAGGTAGCTATCGATAAGACTAAGAAAGAACAAGTGGACAAGGCTGTGGAAGCTGCTTTGAAGAAAGCCGGCATCAACCCTGCACATGTAGACAGTGAAGATCACATGGAAAGCAACAAGGCTAAGGGATGGATTACTGACGAAGACATTGCCAAGGCTAAGGAAATCATTGCTACTGTTTCTGCAGAGAAGGCTGCTAACCTGCCCGAAGCTATGATTCAGAACATTGCTAAAGGTCGTTTGGGCAAGTTCTTGAAGGAAGTTTGCTTGTTGAATCAGGAAGATATCATGGATGGCAAGAAGACTGTAAGAGAAGTGTTGAAAGAAATCGATCCTGAATTGCAGATTGTTGATTTCAAACGTTTCACTTTGCGTGCTGAATAATATTTATGAGAAAGCCCTTGGCTCAGGTCTCTGTGACGAGGGTTATATGGTAGGAAAGAGGGTGCGCACCCTCTTTCCTTTTTTTTATTTCGTCTGTGTATATCCTTCCGCCTTCAACAACTCGATAACCCGCTGTTTGAACTCTCCTTGAATGATGATTTCTCCATCCTTCACAGAACCGCCCACACCGCATTTGGTTTTGAGCAACTTGCCCAATTCCTTCTGGTCATCTTCGGAACCGATAAATCCATTGACAAGGGTGACAGTTTTACCGCCCCGGCCTTTCTTCTCTATACTGACGCGCAATTTTTGCTGCTTTTTATCCGGAGTGGCTGTCTCTTCTTCTTCCTCCTGCTCATAGTTGAAATCGGGATTCGTTGAGTACACCACATTCAGACGCTCTTTCCAATCGTTATTTTTCATGTGAATTTTGCTTAAATGAGTACTCAAAGATACTACATTTTTTATTCTCAAAAGGCAGTGGTAACAAATAAAAGTGTACTTTTGCACATTACCTAATGATAATGCCAATAGAAACAGATGGATATACGTATGCATAAATTCTCAGATAAAGTGCCTGAGCCTACTTTGCGCAGACTCCCTTGGTATCTTTCTAATGTAAAGCTGATGAAAGAGAGAGGAGAAACGTATGTGTCTTCTACCCAGATATCCAAGCAGATTAATATAGATGCGTCTCAGATAGCGAAAGACCTTTCGTATGTCAATATATCCGGTCGTACTCGTGTGGGCTATGAAATAGATGCGCTCATCGAAGTGCTGGAACGTTTTCTGGGCTTTACGCACATGCATAAAGCATTCCTGTTTGGGGTAGGTAGCCTGGGAGGAGCGTTGCTGCGCGATTCGGGTCTTCACCATTTCGGGTTGGAGATAGTAGGTGCTTTTGATGTGAACCCTGACATTGTGGGAACTGAAATTAATGGTATCCCCATCTATCATTCCGATGCCTTTGAACAGATGATGGAGGAATGTAATGTCAATATAGGAGTATTGACTGTGCCTATCAATATAGCACAGGAGATAACGGATAAGATGGTGGCGGGTGGAATTAAAGCTGTTTGGAACTTTACTCCGTTCCGTATTCGTGTTCCCGAAGATATTGTAGTGCAGAATACTTCACTGTATGCTCATCTGGCTGTGATGTTTAACCGTTTAAATGTAAATCAGGACTAAAATTATATGAAGATATTAGCCGTAGGTATGAATTATGTGGCTCATTGCCACGAGTTGCATGCCGATGAAAACTTACCGAAGGAACCGGTCATTTTTATGAAGCCCGATTCTGCGTTGCTTAAAGATAGCAAGCCTTTCTTTATCCCGGATTTCTCTCAACAGGTAGATTATGAAACAGAACTGGTGGTTCGTATCAACCGTCTGGGAAAAAACATAGCCGAACGGTTTGCACATCGTTATTATGATGCGGTGACGGTGGGGATTGACTTTACGGCACGCGATCTTCAGCGCCGGTTTCGCGAAGAGGGCAAACCGTGGGAGTTATGCAAGGGGTTTGATAATTCGGCTGTTATCGGAGACTTTGTATCGGTGGATAAGTTCAAGGATATTCAGAATTTGAAGTTCCATTTGGATATTGACGGTAACACGGTTCAGCAGGGCAATACGGCAGATATGCTTTTTAAGGTAGACGAAATCATTGCTTATGTCAGCCGTTTCTTTACGTTAAAAATAGGAGATTTACTGTTTACCGGCACACCGGTGGGAGTAGGACCGGTCAGCGTCGGCCAGCATTTGCAAGGCTACCTGGAAGAAGAAAAACTATTAGATTTCTATGTAAGATGAAAATAAGAGTAGGATTTGGATTTGACGTACATCAGTTGGTGGCAGGCCGTGAGTTGTGGCTGGGAGGAATAAAGTTTGAACATGAATTGGGCCTGTTGGGACATTCGGATGCCGACGTGCTGATTCATGCCATTTGCGATGCATTGCTCGGAGCGGCCAATATGCGTGACATCGGCTATCATTTTCCCGACACGGCAGGTGAGTTTAAGAATATAGACAGCAAGATTCTGTTGGCCAAAACAGTTGATTTGATTGCGGCCAAAGGCTATAAGGTAGGCAACATAGACGCGACCGTCTGTGCTGAACGCCCGAAACTGAAAGCGCGTATACCCGAGATGCAGGAAGTCTTGGCACATCTGATGAAAATAGATACGGACGATGTTTCCATCAAAGCAACTACGACGGAGAAGCTGGGCTTTACGGGGCGCGAAGAGGGTATTTCGGCTTATGCCACCGTACTGATAGAAAAGTGATTTTCACACGTACGTACGTGTGCCGTTATACATACGTACGTGTAGCCTTATGCGGATATATGTATGAGCCTATACTGACGTACGTGTGAGGCGATGCATACTAACGTGTTTTTCTTTGTCTTATAAACTCAATCCTAAAGTCAGTAATATCCCGAACAATAGCATATTGCGTGAGGTCTCTCCCAATATGCTGTTCAGTTCTTTGCCTTTGTTGATTCTCACCATCCGTTGCCAAGTCAGGAAATGGGGAAGAATATAGATTTGTGGCAGTATTGCTGCCCATATATGTCCGCTGACGGCAAACAAGAGGCATAACCATGCGGCTACCAATCCTAAAAACAGATAGAGCATACGCCCTGTTGCCGCGCCCCATCTTACGACCAGCGTTTTCTTGCCGCTTAACGCATCCTGTTCCCGGTCGCGATAATTGTTTACCATTAACAAGGTATCGATAATCATGCCACATACCACAGAGGCGATAGTGACATTCCATGTCCAGTCATGGCACATTACATAATAAGTGCATCCCACAGGCACAAAACCGAAGAATACTATGACCAACACATCTCCCCAGCCATGATAAGCCAAAGGATAGGGACCGGCAGTATATAAAAAGGCGAACAGAATACACAGCAGTCCGACCGGAATCATCTCTGCTCCACTGTAGAAAAGCAGAAGGACTCCAACCGCACATGCCAACATGGTGGTCAGCGCGATACCCCGTTTCATGGCTTCCAATGTAATCCATCCCTGTGCACATGCCCGTTCGGGACCCAACCGGTCTTCGCGGTCACTTCCTTTTAAATAGTCAAAAAAGTCATTGATAAAGTTGGCATCTATCTGCATCAGAAAAGCAAAGAGAAAACAGAGCGTGGCAGGTATGATTTGAAACCATCCGTCTGATGCTGCCAAGGCACATCCCAGCATGACGGGAACAGCGGCACCTGCCAATGTCTTGGGGCGTGCAGCCAATAGCCATGCTTTTATAGAATTTGTTTTAACAGTTTCCATCCATTTCATATTAAAGATGTGCAAAGATAAACAATTAATTTTCTATCTTTACTTCTCATTAAAAAGAAAAAGACATGAAGAAAGCCGTTCTCTATTTGTTGCTTGCCGCAGCTCTGTTTACTTCCTGCGCCACTGCTTCTCTGTCAAAGTATCGTGGAGTGGGGCGCGTCAAGCAGTATGATTTTTATAGTTATGACGTTCCGTCGGCATTCGACGGATTCCGTATTGGTTTTGCATCGGATTTCCATTATGAAAGTCGCTTCACACGCAAGCGTCTTGACAATGCGATACGTGCATTACAATCTTTAAATGCCGATGTATTATTATTGGGCGGAGACTACGGCAGTCCGAAAGGGGGAAATCTGGACACGTTGTTCACCGCATTGGGAAAAGTGCTTACACCGTATGGCACCTATGGTGTGATGGGAAACCATGATTACAGTTATTGCTATGCGGAGGTGGCGGAGGCCATGAAAAAGAATAATGTGCACTTAATGGAGCATAAAAGCTATAAGTTACTGAAGGACGGGCAACACATTATCATCAGTGGTGTGCGCAATCCTTTTGACCTGAAAAAGAATGGTGATTCACCTTCACAACACTTTTCTGCCGATGATTTTATCCTCTTGCTGACGCATACTCCCGATTATGCTGAAGATACGGACGTATCTAACGCCAACTTGTTTTTGGCCGGACATACCCATGGCGGTCAAGTGAGTCTGTTTAAAAAGTTCTCTCCGGTAAAGCATTCCATTTATGGTAACCGTTTTCTGACCGGTCGGAAAGAAAATAGCGCCGGTGTTCCTATTATTATAACGAACGGATTGGGTACTTCGAGAGTGAATGTTCGTCTGTTTACCCCCAGTGAGGTGGTTGTGGTGGTACTTCATCGGGTAGAGAAAAAATAATCTGAAAAAAGACAGATTCCGATGCAACGTTTTGAAGGGTGTTTGCGTCTAATAGATAAAGAACACAAGATAGAACGCGAAAGCAAACACAAAATAGAACGCGAAAAACGAACACAAGTAAAACACGAAGTACAAACATTAAAAATAAAACAGTATGAAAACTACAGGATTTTTTAAAGTAATGATGGTTATTGTATTTGCCATGGCAAGTGTATTGACAATGAATGCGGCGGAATCTGAGAAGATTACTAATGTGGAGATGGACAATGGTCGAATAAGTGCGAAGGTGGTGTATCAGCAGGAAGGCAACTATCTGACTCCTGATTTCCGCTTTGAGTATGCTTATAATGACAAGAATCAGATTATCGAAAAGAAGGCCTTGAAATGGGATGGCTCGAAATGGATGAATTATTATTGCATCACCGTGACGTATACGGATGCCGAAGCGCATATCCAATATTCCATGTGGGATAAAAAGTCCCAGCACTTTCAACCGACAGAGAAGTATGTTTACGGACTTGAGGAAGCCGGCAAGTTCCTTGCATAGTGTCTTTTAGAATGACTTATCGTATTTGAAATTAGTTATTATACCGAGAATTGTGTGTTTCCCCGTAAGGTATTACAGTGTAATATCCTTGCGGGGTTTTTCCGTTTAAGCGGCTAAACGGACTGTTTAACCACTGAATTGTCCGGTTCAAGGCGGCTCATCTGGAGGAAATGGGAGAATCGATTACATTTGTCTCCCAATAAAAAGTATAAAACATGTTCAACGCTATCCTTCGATTCTCAGTAAAAAAGAAACTCTTTGTGGGGCTGACCACTTTGTTTCTTCTGATTGGTGGAATTTATTCCATGTTGACGCTTCCCATAGATGCAGTGCCCGATATTACCAATAATCAGGTGCAGATAGTGACGGTGTCGCCCACTTTGGCACCTCAGGAAGTGGAGCAACTCATCACGATGCCCGTGGAAATTGCCATGAGTAACATTATGAATGTGACGGAAATCCGTTCTGTATCGCGTTTCGGACTTTCTGTGGTTACGGTCGTCTTTAAAGAAAATGTGCCTACACTGGATGCCCGGCAGTTGGTCAATGAACAGATACAGACTGTGTCGGGAGAGATTCCATCCGAACTGGGTGCACCCGAGCTGATGCCCATTACTACGGGGCTTGGCGAAATTTATCAGTATGTGCTGAAAGTGGCTCCGGGATATGAAGACAAGTATGATGCGATGGAGCTTCGCACCATTCAGGATTGGATTGTGAAGCGGCAATTGTCCGGCATTCCGGGCATTGTGGAAATCAATAGTTTCGGCGGCTATCTGAAACAATATGAGGTAGCGGTAGACCCGGATGTCCTTTTCTCTTTGAATATCACAATCGGAGAGGTTTTTGAAGCTCTGAACAAGAATAATCAGAACACCGGAGGCAGCTATATAGAAAAGGTGAACCGTGCTTATTATATTCGTTCCGAGGGTATGATAAACCGTATTAAGGATATTGAACAGGTAGTCGTAGCCAACCGTAACGGGATTCCCATTCATATAAGTGATATCGGAGCAGTGCGGTTTGGCGCGCCCAAGCGCTTCGGTGCTATGACGATGGACGGTGAAGGAGAGTGTGTGGGCGGCATTGCCATGATGCTTAAAGGGGCCAATGCCAATGTAGTGACCGGAGAGTTGGAGAAAAGGGTGGAGAAAATACAGAAGATATTGCCGGAAGGTGTCAGTATTGAACCTTATTTGAACCGTTCGGCTTTGGTCAATCGAAATATCTCGACTGTCATACATAATCTGATAGAGGGGGCTATTATCGTATTTATCGTACTGATTATATTCTTGGGCAATGTGCGCGCGGGGCTTATTGTCGCTTCTGTCATTCCGTTGGCCATGCTGTTTGCCTTTATTATGATGCGGCTGTTCAATGTCTCTGCTAACCTGATGAGTCTGGGAGCGATAGACTTTGGTATTGTTGTCGACGGCTCCATTGTGATACTCGAAGGTATCTTGGCCCATCTATACGGACGGAAGTTCCGTGGGCGTACCTTGTCCGCCGAAGAAATGGATACAGAGGTGGAGAGGGGGGCCTCGGGTGTAGTGCGTTCGGCTACTTTTGCCGTGTTTATCATCCTTATCGTATTCTTCCCTTTATTGACGCTGACCGGTATCGAGGGCAAATATTTCACTCCGATGGCTAAGACATTGGTATTCTGTATTATCGGTGCATTGTTGCTGTCGCTTACTTATGTGCCTATGATGGCTTCTTTGTTTCTGAAACATCATATTGTAACGAAACCGACTTTTGCCGACCGTTTCTTTGAGAGGCTGAATAAGCTCTATTCCCGGGCTTTGCATGTTTGTCTGAAGTTTAAATGGGGGACGGTGGCGGCTGCTTTTGCGGCATTGGCTTTTTCATTGTTCCTGTTTACCCGGTTGGGGGCGGAATTCATTCCTACTTTGGATGAAGGGGATTTTGCGATGCAGATGACCTTGCCAGCAGGCAGCTCGTTGAGCGAAAGTATTGCCGTATCCGATGAGGCAGAGAAAGTTTTGAAGGAAAAGTTTCCCGAAATAAAACATGTGGTGGCAAAGATTGGTACGGCCGAAGTGCCTACCGACCCGATGGCGGTTGAAGATGCCGATGTGATGATTATCATGAAGCCGTTCAAGGAATGGACAAGTGCTTCGAGCCGTGCCGAGATGGTGGAAAAGATGAAGGAGGCGTTGGAACCTTTGTCAGAACGGGCCGAATTTAATTTCTCACAACCCATCCAACTTCGTTTCAATGAATTGATGACGGGGGCGAAGGCTGATATTGCAGTGAAACTGTATGGCGAGGATACACATGAACTTTATGAGAAGGCCAAGGAAGCGGCGAAGTATGTGGAACAAGTGCCCGGAGCGTCTGATGTCATTGTGGAGCAAACAATGGGACTTCCGCAGTTGGTTGTGAAGTATAATCGCGGAAAGATAGCCCGTTACGGCATCAATATAGAAGAACTGAATACCATTATTCGTACGGCGTATGCCGGAGAAGCGAGTGGGGTGGTATTTGAAAATGAGAGGCGTTTTGACTTGGTTGTCCGGCTGGATCAGGAGAAGGTGGCTGATTTGAACTTGGATAAACTGTTTGTGCGTTCGGGTGAGGGCATCCAGATACCGGTCAGTGAAGTGGCTACCATCGATTTGGTAAACGGGCCGTTACAGATAAACAGGGATGCGACCAAACGACGTATTGTCATCGGAGTCAATGTGCGCGGTGCTGATATCCAGCAGGTGGTGCAGGAGATACAAAAGACGTTGGACCGGAATATCAAGTTGAAGCCGGGATATTATTTTGATTACGGCGGACAGTTTGAGAACTTGCAGAATGCTATTAACACCCTGTTAATAGTGGTTCCGGTGGCATTAATGCTTATCCTGCTGCTTTTGTTCTTTGCTTTCAAGAGTGTAACTTATACGCTGGTGGTCTTTTCTACGGTTCCTCTTTCGTTGATTGGCGGCATATTGGCCTTGTGGCTGCGCGGACTGCCTTTCAGCATTTCGGCAGGAGTGGGCTTTATTGCCTTGTTCGGTGTTGCCGTGCTGAATGGTATATTGATGATTAACCATTTTAATGATATACACAAACAGACCATGTATCCTTTATCTACCAACAGAGTCATTGCTCGGGGCACGCCTCATTTGCTGAGACCTGTTTTTCTGACGGGCTTGGTGGCTTCGTTGGGTTTTGTACCGATGGCGGTTGCTACTTCGGCCGGTGCGGAAGTACAGCGGCCGTTGGCGACGGTTGTCATTGGCGGGCTGATTGTTTCTACGGTATTGACGTTGCTTGTCATTCCGGTCTTTTATAAGATTGTAGGAAGTGCCGCCGCCTGGAAACGCGCTTGTGCCGGCAAGAAGTTTTTCTTTTTCCTGCTGTTACTGGCTCTGCTTCCCATTCCGATGAGAGCGCAGCAAGTGGTCACTTTGGAGCAAGCCATCGAATTGGCTAAGCAGAATCAT
>ULMW01004706.1_pt1 | contig 9941 bp, 8 predicted proteins | sample 1951761 | NCBI WGS metagenome assembly ULMW01 (sample SAMEA4835561, study PRJEB28245) | human gut metagenome | biome: gut microbiome; material: fecal sample | place: Denmark | collected 2008 | reverse complement strand
GGAAAGATAATGAACCCTGCTGTTCAAATATGTGCAAACGAAATGGAGATTCTCATAGTTGCCCATTCATTTGTCTATGGATGAGCGACAGGCATTGGTGGTTATTCTCAGAACTTGGCAAACTCAAACATTATCTGAATTCCGTCAATTCAAAACTGATAAAATCAGATATTTCAGTTAGATTTTTCTATAATAATACCCACAAACTTGACTCTGAGTTTTTTGACGATGTTAAGAATTATCTGAGTAGATAGGTTAGTATCGAAGTTTATTGCAAATCTTCGTGTTTGAAGCAGAAGCTGTTTCGTAATCGAGGAGCTTAGTCAATAAGTTATGAAATCAGGGACTGAACCTATATCATTCATGTATAGATTCAGTCCTCATTAAACTACTCCATTGATTCCTGAATAATCCATAGAGTTTCTTTTTTGTACTCCTTACGGTCATATTCCATACCTCTGCACATCCAACAACTACACGGAGTTCCGGTAGTCTTGTAAACTTGTGCCCATTTCTCTTTGGCCAACTCAAACCAATGAGGATGTTCATAATGACTTCCATCCTCACGGATGATACAATGACCATAAGCAGCATAAAGAATCATGCGAGCCTTAAACACACGTGCCATTTGTTGGCGTCTCCATAATTTGTTTCTTTTGTCCATCGTCTCTTTCTATTAAAGTAAGGATGAACAATGATGTTACTTTTGAAAGACCTAATGTATCCATAATATTGTATATTTATCGTTTTGTAGCATTTGTGGAAAGCCTCGCTATTCGTCCTCTCAACAATTCGCCATACTTTTCCTTTAATTCAGCACTTAGGAAAGAACTTTGAATGACAGTCTCAAACTTAGGCAATAGCTTGACATACCTATTTATCAGTCGTTCTACAATCACATTCTCTATACCCAAAGTAGCTGCTGCCTTGATAAAATCCTCTCTTTGAAGCTTTTTCTTCCGACCATTCAAGGTCAATGCCAGTTCTTCATCATCTTTGGGATTGATAATAGCTGCATTTAGCAAATCGTAAGCAGGGGTTAAACGTATCTTATCCGCAGCCTCATACAAAGAGAAATTTTTCAAATGCATATCGTTGTTCCCTGTCAGCCAAGAGAAAAGTACCAGCTCAAAGAAATTGGTAACATCCATTTTAGGCAAAGACGAATACTTCAAAACAGCCTTGCCGATGCGCTCATAGCTGCTCTTGTATTTATGCTCCGTTTGCCTTTCCGTCAATTGGCACATATCTTCCATCGCAACCTTCTCTCCGGCAGGAGTCCTGTCGATTCGACGAGTAAGATAGCATAGTGTATCATCTGCCATCCGCATCAGTGTGTGAGGGACAACCTCAATACGTGCCACCTCTGCAAGGTGCATGGTCAAATCCTCCACCTCAGGCATCATTTCATATTGCGAGGTCTGTGGTTTACAGATATAACCTCCCCACAGCCCGATAATGGTCAATCGTTTGCTGCCCTCATGTTCATTCAGATGCAAGGACAATTTAGGCTGGACACCCGTCAAAGAGGTTTGGTCTTGAATGATTTGCAGAGCAAGCTGGTCTAATTGCTCCGTCGTATAATCAAGAACAGGCAATGTTGTTGTCCCGAAAAACTTCTTTATGCAAGCCGTATGCATATCCTTTTCACCCTTTAAGAGCGGACGATAACAATACAGACAATTACACATGGCTTACCTCCTTTTCCTCAATAGGGACAACGCTTACCGCTCCGATACAATCCTTACAGCAGGTCATGAGCAACGACATACGGTCGAGAATACTAATGTCTGTATTTCGCAATGCAACATCCAGCAACCATCCTTCAGGAATCAAACCGTCGAAAAATGGAAACAACACAGGACTTGTATATGCATCTGCTTGTAAGGGCAATGTCAGGCTGACAGCCTTTGCCGTTTCCCCAAAGAGATATTCCGACAAATAGCGGAACTCGTATCCGGCATCGTTTTCTGTCAGAATCCCCGCCAATTGGTCTTTGTAAAATATATGAGCTTGCCTCATTGATTATCAGTTTTAGAAGTTGCAACCATTTCATAATTGAAGAAGTCAAGAAGCTGATTCACCTTATCAAGACGCAGCGTTTCCTTTCCTTGTTCAAGGTCTCGCACAAAGCGCAATCCTACCCCCGACTTCAACGAAAGTTCCTCTTGCGTCAGGTTATACTGCTTTCGCAACATCTTGACCGTAGTAGAGAGATTATTCATAAGCGTTCAACTTTATACCTTTTCGGGTGCAAAGTTAATACAAATACCCAACATTATACCACAAGGGGTATAATTTATTTCATCATCAGTATTATTATATCAGATAAGGTATAATACAGTAAGATTCAAAACCACAAATTAAAGTACATAGGCACCATTCCACACTTTCCCAAGCGAATAATTCAGTTTCGTTACACTTTTTCCAACGAATCAAATATTCCAAATACTCAGAGTGCAAAAATCCCACCGCAAAACACAGAATTTCCAAGAAAACCACTACCTTTGCATTCAACAAGCGTTCTGTAACATACCTGCGGAAATACCCTATCGTTCAACACGTTGAATCTGATAGCGGACATTCCACAAAAGGGCTGAAAGAAAGCGGTACAACACGTATATGCAAAGCGGTGAAATACAACGATTTGCATTTGTCCCTACATTCTGTGTATTTGTAAAAACAGAGGTTGTACCGATTAAAATGAATAGTCACTGATAATCAGTGATGTAAATATGCTGCATCGGTAAGTAGGTAGTGATTACCAACGATTAGCATATATCATCAACGATTATTAAGGCGTTCAAAATGAACGCCTTTCTTTTTAGCCTTATAAGCGATAATTATCGTTTATAAGGCATGATGCTCCAGAAGAAATCCATCAGACTTTTCCATTTCAGTCAGCAAATAATCTGATAAAACATGGAGATGTCAAAACTCCCCTTTTACCACCCCACCCTGGCTACAACTACCTGTGCGAGAGTGATTTTTAGTTTATGAGCGTTTCAACACACCCGCATGATTTCCTTGAAAACCAGAAAATACCAAGATAAAAACAAGTTCAAATTCTTATTGCAAACTTTATTTTGATCACAAGATATTCTCATTGAAACATTTATCCTTATCCGGAGTTTCAAACGAAATCTTTAGCAACATATTCAGAAATCTTTGTATCTTTCTCCATAACAAAACCTTCCTGGTCATAACCTCTGTGAAGCCTGTGAATACACTCTACAAGCGAAAGTAGCCTTACATCTGGAACTTCCATTTGTCCAAACTTACCATACTGATTATCATATCTTTCCCGGCTTCCTAATGAGATTCTAGCTTCATAGTCTTTCGGTATAAGGAACGATGCTCTTTCCCCAATATATCGGTAATATTCACTCAAAAAAATATGCACGCCGGCAAGATCCAAATCACCAAAATGGATATAGGGGTTAGGAATGGAAAGTAACCATTCCAAAAGGTCACGGCTCTGCTCCTGCGGATATCTGGAAACAAAGAGTATTTTCGTCCCCGCGGACAGACAGGTTCCAAACAGCCATTTTTGTTTTCTGATATATCTGAAATTCTCCGGATTTTCCACACCTATAATAACAACATCTTCGGGTATTAAAAAATCATTGAAATCATATATGAAGGTGAATGTTCCGTCTTCCGGTAACAATTCAATGTGCTCTCCGGCAAGAGTGACAGATATGGAGTCATAGCAGTTGACAAGAAATCCGCGGAAAGTACGTTGCTGTCTTACCTTTGAATTCCCTGTAATCTTCACTTGCTCTGCCCTGCTCGCATTCTCTTTTTTCAGTAGGGAAAGGTATGCCTCCAGATCCCTGATGTCATAATGCGTTGCCAGATAATTTCTTAGCGATTGCTCGTCACGGGCACGATAACTCTTCCTGCTGCCCTTAGTAATAGCAACCAGTATTCCGTCAGAAATCATGCACTCAAACCATTCCCCTTTCAGGACACTGGCCGGCATAGAGTCTCCATTTGCAAGCCTTATCAGCCTCTCAATAAGTGCAGAAGTCGTTTTCATCTTATAGTTAACAATGTTTTCACTACCGTATTGCTCTTTTCATCCTTGCTCAATGAATAAGTGTACTTATACACTTGGGCGTTGTATGTTGTCGGAGAGCTGTTTATAAGGAATATATTACGCACATTGGCAAACTTCAATATACCTTCCACATTATCGGGATGAAGCTTTCCTATTTCGTCCATCATGCAATGTAACTTGAAATCACCAAACCGTTTGGAGATTTTCCGCTTGAAGACATTGATTAGCATGATGTTTACCATCGATTTTACCAAAATGTCTGTACCGTCGGAGCCTACATTAGAAAGCTTCTCCACCCAGTTAGTATCGTTGTCATTTTCCTTGACTTTAAACTCAAGTTTGAATGTATCCGAGAGCGTAATTTTCTCACGCTTCTTCTCAATGTCCATCATGTCAATGAGGCTCATCAATAATTTTACCGCCTCTTCGTTTGTTCTGTTCAGTGACTCTTCCGTCGAAAAGAGGTTCAGGTTTCCGATATCAAATCCATGTTCTTCGTCGAATTTCTTGATATTAAGAAGCTGTTGCATCAGCCTGTCACTGCTCTCTACGGCACGAAGTTCGATTTCCTTGATTACACCGGCAAAATTATTTTCCCGGAAATCGCGGTTTATTTCATTGATTGTCGATTTGATTTCAGCATTGTGCTGATTCAAATCACCGACCTCTCTGGCAATACGCTTGATAATGCTTGCATACTGGCTACTGGTACGTGTGCGATATTCTTCAATCTTTCCATTCGAAATGAATTCGTTCAGTTCTGATGCAAATTCGGTATAATCCGACTCCGCATTGAACTCAGTCCGAAAGTGGAAAGTATTTTGAGGAGAGAAATTACTTTTGAATATAGTCACAGCCTTTTTAAAATCCTCCATCCTTTGCTGCTGTGCAGCTATGCTGTCCCGGAGACTGTCCAGAATATCAGAAAGCTGTGCCTGCGTCTCTTTTGTTCCGGCATCGTCAATATCGACAGGACGGCTTTCGGTACTTAGAAATACCCTGACCTTTTCAATTGCCTCTTTCAGCTTTTCAGCTTCAGAACGATACGACTGGAGTTCCTCAGAGAAAAGCCGTATCTCTTTCTCCTTCTTTTCTCTCCTAAGTTCAAATTTATTCTGCAGGTCTTGCAACTTATTAAGCAACAGCCTCTTCTCCTCTTTCTTTGATGACTCCACATCAAAATACTCTTTCTTGTCGTTTTGCCAAGAGTAGAAATCAGGTCTGTGATTTTCTATAAAATACAAGTCATCATCGATAGTCTGCAATTCTCTTCTAATTTCAGACAACTTGTCAACATCAACGCCGAGACCTTTCAGTTCGGCATCCATCTGTGCTTCAAGCTCATGTTTGCGAGTTGCAGTGTCAGTTTCCTGACGTTGCACAGAAACTGATATTTCATCTTTCTTCTCCTTTGCAACGGCCTCAACTTCCTTCTTCTTTCGCTCAAATGATTTGCGCAAATCTTCCGTCTCTTTCTGCTTTTTAGAAGCCGCCTCCTGTTTTAATGTTTTTAATCGGCCTAACTGTTCCTCTATTTTTCCAAGTTTTTCTATGACAGAACCAATCTCCCGCATTCTCCATTCTTTCAGTTTAGACTGATAGTCTGCGATTCCCTTCCTATGCCGTTCAATTCGATCCGGCATCTGTCTGAGTTCTGCTTCAAGACTGATGTTTTCAAAGCGGAGGGCCTTTAGTTTTGAAGCGGGGATGCGTTCCAGTTCTCTGATATCATTATCAAGCCTCTCCTGTCTTCCTGCGATTTTGTTGTCAAGCTGTTTGAGTTTTTGCTCAAAAGTATCGATTTGAGAACGAATCTCTTCCGGTGTTTTCGCCGTTTTGGATATATTTTGCAACTCAATTCGTACCCCATACAGAGTCTCAGAGTTTATAGTCTTCTGTGGGTCAAGAGACGTACTGTAAAGTATCTCGTCATCTACAACCTTTCCTAAAGTATCTTTCCAATCAACCACGTTATTGTCCAGCCATTCAATGAATGAGCCTTTTTGTCTGTCAAGAAGTTCTTTCAGTTTATCTATTTCTCTTTTTATCCCCTCTTTGGCATGCCTTATCTCCAGAATTTCTTTTTCACAGTTATTTTCAAGTTCTTTACGTTCTGATTCTGTTTTGCTTGTAATCCGGACTATTTCCTGTTGTTTCTTTACCTGTTGTTCGGTAAGTAAAAACCTCTTTTTCTCCAACTCTTCAATCTGCGCTGTCAGTTCTTGCATTTCTTTTTCAAACGGATTGAATTGCCGGACATACTGCTCTTGAAGTCTTAGCTCTGTTTTTTCCTGTTGGACAGCCTCTATGTCTGCCTGAATGCCATCAGTCTTTTGCTGATAAGTTGAATTCAGCTCTGTCAACCTGCCTGTGAGTTCGGTCTGAAGACCTGCGATATTCCGGGTCATTTGGCTTTCAATATCGTTGATGTACTGCCCGGCCTGCAGACAGAACTCTTTAAGACTGTTGTCAAGCCCTAGTATCAATGTATCATAGCGCATCTTGACACTTTGATTTTTATCAGTAAGAATATTTTCCTGACGAACCAAAGAGTTTTTACGAATATGCAGTTCTTTTTCTTTCGAGATTTTATCAATAATTGAACTAATGCCAATCTCTGTATAATGCTGCATCTTCGCCCTTCCCTGCCTTAGGAATTCATTTACAATTGCTTCTTTACCTTTAAGGTCATCCCGCTCTTTGTTGAACTTCTCATTTTCTTCGCCCAAAAGTCTTTTTTGGCGGGCAAGTTCCTGAGATTTAATCGCAATGTTCTCTTCTATATGAGGAAGTCTTTCCATATCACGCTCCAAAGCATAGTTCAGCTTGGCACAAAGTTCTTTAATTCTTTTCCGCACCACCTCATACAAAGAGTACTTTTCTATTACACTTTCCGCATCTGTCCTTACCTTCACCTTACCGTTTCTCTCCTTCTTGAACCACTTCCAGATGTCTTCGTATTGCTGACGGAAGTACTTGACGTGTTCCCTGTAAAAATTCAAATCTATGCTATCACCGGCAAAATCCATTGAGTCGATGATTGTATCTTTTATGACGCGTGACTCCAGACTCTGATTCAAGAAAATGTTTTGAATGGTACGCGGAACATTCTGATATCTGGAACTTTCCATCAGATTAAAGCGACGCAACTCTTTGGCTGCATTCTGTGTATTACCGTATATGATGTCCCTGAATTCCTCGTACCCTCTAATAATGTTGCTTCTGAATACCTTTGTCCCAATTTGCTCACTTATCCTGCCCCATTCATACCTGACATTATTGTCTTCCTCAACAAAAAAACGCTTCTCGTATGGACAGTCCACAATGCGGAAAGCAACCCTTCCGTTGGACGCAAAAGTCACCACAAAGAACTTCCCGTTTTCCCTGCAAATTTCATAAATGAGGTAAGAATTGGGATATGGAAAATAAAATTCGTCATAGCTTTTCTGCTTGTCCTGAGTACGTATTCCCAACTTACTTTTGTCCACATTGTAAAAGAACAAAACGGCACGGAGCAGAGTGGATTTTCCCACACCCTGAGTACCGATAAAATGAACGTTTCCGTCAAGCTTGACTTCTGCATAAGGAATGTGCGCACTGTTTATGAATATTATCTTATTCAGGTATCTCATCTTTCACCTCCTCGTCAATATTTATACAAGATATTATCTGTTCTATATAATGGAATGCCGAAGTAATCTGGTACCTTCCTTCCGATTCGTTTGTCTGTTCGGCAAATCCCATATTTACCATATTATTCACCAGTGCCTCCAGTTTGTCCCTATTGGACTGTTTATCCTGAAATAACCTTGAAAGTTTTTCTTTCAGTTCAAGGTCGGACGAAACCCTTATTTCCATTTGTGCCAATGAAAATTGGGTTCCTGCATCAAATGTTGTATCGTATGTTTTCAGAAAGTCCAAGTAATCAATCCAAGAAAAAAGAGACTGCAGTTTGTTCTCAATATTTACTTTCGCTTCTTTTCTGCTGAAATAATAGAATCCGTCTCCTGCCGAAAGATTGAAATCAATCAGACGGAAATAGTCTTCATATTCTTGCTGACATTCTTCAAGGTCGTTGTAAATAGCCCTGATTTCAGGGTCAATGCTATTGCCCGAAATAAATTGCCCTTTAGACAATCTTTGAAAAACTTCACTGGTATATTTCATCTTGAGTAGATTAGGGGGTATTCAATATTGTTTATTTTTTTAATCTCAGACGAGTACTTTAATTGTGCATCATACTGTGATGCCAATTGAAGGAATAGCACAAGTCGCGTTTCTTCATCTGCCTGTATAGAGAATTCATAATTCCACACATAGTTAAAGAGATCAGCACTCTGTGCAAAGAAACCATTCATTATTTCAGCGTGGTTGAACATCCGACTTGTCTCGTGGTTTTCTGAAAGATATTTATCATCAATTCTGTCGGCAAGTCTTGCTCTGATGGTGCTCTTCTTTGACAGCCGGCCTCTTATATTCCTTAGTATATCAAGGGCAGAATCATCATTCCTCAGAAAGTCAAGCGATACTCTGGTTATGTATTTAGGCTGCTTTTCCATCCACAAATCATTAGTATGGACGAGCATATTCTTGACATCTGTGCTTTCTTCTATCATCAGCTGATCTCTCATGTATTTCAATTGTCTGATTTTCTTAACGAGTCTGCTCTGATATTCTATCTTGTTCAGATAGTCGATAATCTGCGCTGAAATGGCTATCAGTGCATGGGCTGAATCGTGCAATCCTTCTTTTACTTCGCTGATAGTCTGTTTCAGGCCAATATCCATTGCTGCGTTGGCAAAGAATATTGTTTGTTCATCCATTACTTTTTCAGTCTGTCTTACAAGTTCTGCTATTATCCTGTTTTTTTCATCAAAGTCTCGTAGTCTCAGCTCTTTTATTTTGAAATTCGGTTCCTGTTTGTAAATTTGCTCAACATTTCTTTTCAGGTCAACGACATTTCTTCTGGTAGCGTTTTCAATACTTTTGAATATATGACGTATTTCCCTCAGATATTGTGCTCTTCTTGCCGGAGTGTCTGCAGCTAAAAAAGAATCCATACTCAGCTTCAGTTTTGAAATGTAAGTCTGAACGGAGGCAATGTTTATGTCTTCGTTTACTGCCAGCACCTCTTCAAAAAATATTCTGTAAGTTTCACCCAATTCAAGTGTGTCTCCGGCCTGCGTAATGACTCCGTAACTTATAAGGTGCTTCAGCTTGTTTTCGTCTCCATCCAGGGTTTCGACGGCATCGTTATATTGTACCGATACGGTCTTCCGCTTGAAGAACATATCGTTGAGCAGTTTTGCTCCCTGCTGAAGTCCTCTTGTCAGTTCTTTTATGGAATGATATGTTGGCATAAAAACTATCCGCTAACTTTTTTAATTGTTTTATGAATCTCACTATAAGGGTCACGTTCCTGATATTTCCCGACCGGTTTGGCCACGTAATATGATTCCATACCCTTACTTCCGTCGGCCTCGCAACTTAATGCAGCTTCATCTCTGAATGAAAACATGCCCTTGAAGCTAATTTTTACCATCATCTCTAATCTGCTTTGCTACAAAGGTAATAATAAATTTCAATTACACGCATACCGGATGTCATCTTAAAATGCCAGCACCTACCATCAGCCATGTTTAAGCCTAAATTCTGTTGATATTTGTCATTGATTCGTGTTTTCATGCCAAAAATTCTTCCAGAAATGAACTCGGCAAAATAGTAACGACGAAAATTTAAAATTTGACGAAACCCCACGCACCAAAAAGCTGGAAGAGTTTGGGGCACATTGTCTTCTTGGGGATTTAAATAGCACATCACCCAACCAAGGGAAGGGTAAGCCGTTTCATAGGGTCAGCCAAGGCCTTTTAAACGGAAA
>ULMW01050647.1_pt1 | contig 10011 bp, 10 predicted proteins | sample 1951761 | NCBI WGS metagenome assembly ULMW01 (sample SAMEA4835561, study PRJEB28245) | human gut metagenome | biome: gut microbiome; material: fecal sample | place: Denmark | collected 2008 | reverse complement strand
AATAGCAACCGCTGTTTTAACAGGTGTTATGGCTAAGGAAAGTGTTGTATCAACAATATCAATACTTTTCGGAAGCACAGCAGAAATACTGGCAGCAGTAACACCAGCAGGAGTTATGGCATTCCTTGTATTCTGCTTGTTGTATACACCATGTATAGCAGCAATTGCATCTATTAAGAGAGAACTTGGCAGTAAATATGCAGCAGGGGTAGTAGTTATGCAGTGCTGCATAGCATGGATAGCAGCATTCATTACTCATACAATATTTATGATGGTGTAATGAGCGCAAAAGAATCAATGTTTTTAAATAAAAACATTGTCAGCAAACATTATTGATGATATTATATCAACAATACGTAAAACATAAATCCCTTGAGGGAGTAGTCGGCATACATGTATCTGTATTATGATTATAGCTGTATTTTAAGTAAGAATATATGGTTATAATATGGATACACACTGATATGCAGTTATATCGACATAATGGTTAATACAATATAATTATTAACCCGGTATTACTTTAAATGATGAGACTCAAGGACAGTAAGGGAGCAATCCCTACTGTCCTTGAGTTTTTTTTACGCGAGTAACGATGAGAATGAAAAAACATATGAACAATTATCCTGCTTGCAGGAATAATTGAGAATATGGTTTTTCATTCGAGGAGCACCGCGATAGCAACTTATGGTTATGAGCGAAGAGTAACGATGAATTAGGGGAATTACAGGAAGAGGAGCACATTATGAGCATTTTTGAATTATTTGTTTTAGCCATCGGTCTTTCGATGGATGCCTTTGCAGTATCAATATGTAAAGGTTTATCACTTGGTAAGATTAAAGTGAAGCATATGTGTATAGCTGGTTTGTGGTTTGGTGGATTTCAGGCACTTATGCCACTTATAGGTTATTATCTTGGCAGTTTTTTTGCGGATATGATAACCAAGTATTCACACTGGATAGCATTTATACTTCTCTTATTTATCGGTGGTAATATGATTAAGGAATCATTTGGTGAAGAGGAAAAAGTCAATGATGATATGGGCGTTAAAAGTATGTTTTTACTTGCTATAGCTACAAGTATTGATGCACTTGCAGTCGGTGTATCACTTGCGTTTCTTAAGGTTAATATAATTCCAGCCGTATCATTTATCGGATGCATTACTTTCGTCTGTTCAGCAGCAGGTGTCAAGATAGGCAGCTTATTTGGTGATAAGTATCAGTCTAAGGCAGAGTTATGTGGTGGTATAATACTTATACTTATAGGTGTTAAAATTCTTCTTGATGGACTTGGAATATTGTAATTGTAAGCAACTATGAATGAGCAGATAAAAATTACAAAAATCAGTTTTTTTATTTAGAAATATTTAAATGAATTACAAAAGATAAGTCTTTGTAATGGAGACAAAGTTGTATTATATTTAATACTATAAATGAGCAAACACAGAAAAATGTACAAAAATAATTTACTTTTGTTTGTGATATTTAAATACAGTTGTTGCAATTTACATGTAAATAGTTAGTCAGTAAAAAATATAAAATGCAGAATAAATGCATTTGGAAAGAGGTTTTAATGAAAGATATTTTAGTAGCGTTAGTATTACTTGTTATTGGTTTCGTACTTCTTATAAAGGGTGCAGACTTTTTCGTTGATGGCAGTTCATCAGTTGCCAAAAGATTAAGAGTTCCATCTATGATTATCGGACTTACAATCGTTGCTATGGGTACTAGCCTTCCAGAGTGTGCTGTAAGTGTTACAGCATCACTCTGCAACAATAATGCACTTGCGGTAAGTAATGTTGTAGGTTCTAATATATTTAATCTTATGGTCGTGTGTGGAGTATGTACTTTATTCGTGCCGCTTGCGGTATCAGCAGATACATTAAAGAAAGAATTTCCATTTTCGATATTATGTGCGATACTTCTTGTTATATTTGGAAAAGTTGGTATGCTTCTTGGTAGAGCAGACGGAATAATATTCCTTGTATTATTTGCTGCATACCTTGGCTGGATGATTAAGTCAGCGCTCAGCGCAAGAAATTCAACACTCAGTGTTGAGATTGCAGAAGAGACGGACGAGGAAATAAAGATATTACCTGTATGGCAGTGTATCGTGTATATAATAGGCGGCGCAGTGGCTATAAAGTTTGGTGGTGACTTTGTTGTAAATGGAGCTTCAACAATAGCTTCAAGTCTTGGATTAAGCCAGAACCTTATTGGACTTACAATCGTTGCCCTTGGAACAAGCCTTCCTGAGCTTGTAACATCTATCGTTGCAGCTAAAAAGGACGAGGTTGATATGGCACTTGGAAATGTAATCGGTTCTAACATATTTAATATTCTTCTTGTACTTGGTGTAGCTGGTGCCATAAGTCCTGTTATATTTATATCAGAAAATATTATTGATATAGTTATACTTATTATTATGAGTGCAGTTGTATGGGCATTTGCATGGTCTAAGAAGAAGCTTGTAAGATGGCATGGTGTTGTTATGCTTGTATCATATGTGGTTTATCTTGCCTATATCTGTATCCGTTAAGTTAAGCATGAATAACTGGTGCAAAGAAAGTTAAGCAAAAATATTGTAAAATAGTCAGTTTACGTCAGATATACAATATTTTATAATAATAAACGGCAATCCTGCTTTCGTATATTATTATACGTAGGAGAGAGTATGAGCGGATATGGGTGCATGTAAGTTACTTGTTAAGGAAAATGAGGGAATTCTTGTGTGTGGAAATAACACGAGAGTAGTAAGAATAAGAGTCAGGGATATTAATTATATAAGTTGTGACAACAGGATTATTACAATTCATACCGATAGTTTTCAGGATAGTTTTTATGGGAAAATTGGCGAAGTATATGATGTGTTGAAACAATGCGGTTTTGAGTACATTAATGAATCAGAAATAGTTAATATTATGAAGATAAGAAGAATGCACACTAATTATATTGTGCTATGCGAAGAAACTGAACTTATATGCAGCAAGAATTATAAGCATAGAGTAAGGGAACTTATATGGAATTAAGTTAGTGACGGACTGTTGCAGGTTTATATAGACATCGGTTACAGTCATATACAGCAACGTGAATATCAGAGCTGGTACAAGCCCTGTCATATGTGTTTGGCATATGGCGGGGCTTTCTCCTATATAGCGGTGGTATGTGAAGTAAGCTTACATATTATAATTTTGTTAATAAGCTTATTCATATATAGCTGATATCTGGTGAAGTATCAGTTATGAGCTATAGTAAACATTTATAATCATGAAATTTTTAATAAAATTTACAATAATAGTAAATTTTGACATATGTATAAGAAAAGTGTTAGAATATTTTAATATCAAATGTGAGATAAATAATAAAGAAGTAGTATTAACTATATTTATGATATAGTTAATCTGCTTGGAAAGAAGAGGAATATAATGCAGACATATACTGTATCGCAGTGGTTGTTATTCTTTTTTATATATTGTTTTATGGGCTGGGTATGGGAGAGCTGTTATGTGTCTGCCAAGTCAGGAAAGTGGGTCAACAGAGGATTCCTGCATGGGCCTGCACTTCCTATATATGGTTCAGGTGCTATAGTAATACTTGTAAGTACAATAGGTGTAAGGGACTCAATTCCACTTATATTCCTGTTGGGAATGTTATCATCAACGATACTTGAGTTTGTTACAGGATATTGCATGGAGCGTATGTTTGGAGTAAGATACTGGGATTATAGTAAGAAACCTTTCAATCTTATGGGACATATATGTCTTTTTTCTTCAGTAGGATGGGGTATATTCTCAGTACTTCTTGTAAGAATTGTACACAGGCCTATAGAGGGTCTGGTGTGTATGATTCCGATAACAATATCAGATATTATTGCGTTTGTAGTAGCTATTGCTATGACAGTAGACTTCACCCAGTCATTCAATGAAGCTATGGATCTTAAAGCAACTATTGAAAGAATTGCGAACAGTAACCAGCAGATTAAAACAATCGCTAAAAGAATTGAGATTGCAAGTGCATTTGCAGAAGATGATTACAATAAGATGAAAGAAAAGCTGGCAGAAGGAAAAGCAACAGTTATGAATAATGTAAGCAAGGCTAAAGGAAGACTTACATTTGAAAAGAATATGAATGAAAGAAAAGGAATTAAGCTTGCTACGTTACAGAAGATGAGTGAAGCTGTTGTTGAAGAACTTAAGAATAAGCTTATGGATGAAGGGGCTGCTAACCAGTTATTAGAAACTCTTGAAAATGAAAAGGTCAACCTTAAGACTGACCACAATAAGAGCTACAAGAGTGTGTTCAGAATGGTTAAGCGTAATCCGGGAGCAGTTTCAAGAAAACATTCTGCCGAATTAGATGAGATTAAAAAGCTTATTAAATAATACACCACTTAAGACATATTTATAATGCAAAATGTGTGTATTATTTAACGCAAATGAAATGAGCTGTATAAGTAACGATTATGGAGTGTAATAGGTATGGAAAGAATTGTATTATACAATGTAAAACATTCTGAAAACATTATAAAAAGTGCATCGAATATGCGTATTAAAAGCATAGTTTTAAGTGAGGATATGACATCTAAGACCTTAAAGGATGTACTTGACAGTGCTAAAGATTATAAGTCAGGTGATGATGTTTTTTATAATGAAGCTAAGGCTGGCATAGTTATATTCTGTAATGTGACAGACAAGCATATGGACAAGCTGTTGTTTGAGTTAAGAAATGGCAGCAGCAAGGCAGATTATAAGGCTGTGCAGACAAAGACAAACAGTCAGTGGACTATTACAAGAATACTTGCCCAGATGGAAAGGGAGAGTATGGAATATCGTAGAAGTCTTTCAGCGGTGAGAACATAAAGGTATATATTTGTAAGCATACATAGGATTAGTGTATAGCGCACCATACACCAGTCCATTATAAGTAAAATGTGCGCAGAAATGAGGATTATTATGGATATTATACATGTAACAGCAGAAACATTTGAACAGGAAGTGCTTAAGTCAGACAAGCCTGTACTTGTTGACTTCTGGGCAACATGGTGCGGACCATGCCAGATGTTAGGTCCGGTACTTGAAGAAGTGGCAGCAGAACAGGACAAGGTTAAGATATGCAAGATAGACACAGATAAGGAAATGGCTCTTGCATTAAAGTATAATGTTGCTTCTATTCCGACATTACTTTTATTCAAAAATGGTGAGGTTGCAGATACAAGCATTGGTTTTATAGGTAAAGAACAGGTTAAGCAGTTTATTGCACAGTAAGATTATTAAGAGGTGAAAAGCAGTGAGAGAATTATATCTTGAATGTTATTCCGGCATAAGTGGAGATATGTCTGTTGCAGCACTTCTTGATATAGGTGCCAGTGAAGAACATTTAAGGAAAACACTTAAGACAATGCCTTTAAGTGGTTACAGTATAGAGATTACAAGAGTTAAGAAAAGTGGTATAGATGCATGTGATTTTAATGTAATACTTGATAAGGATAATCACGACCACGATATGGAGCACCTGCATGGTCATAGCCATAAGGAAAAAGGTGAAACTGTAGATAATAAAACAGATACAGATAATAAGCATATATCAGAAAATGCAGTGACAGATACAGCAGAAAATGAAGAGTATCACCATCATCATAATCACGATGATGAACATAGTCATCACCATAGTCACGAGCACAGAGGTCTTGCAGAAATTAATGATATAATTGATAAGACTGAACTTACAGTCGGTGCGCGTGAACTTGCCAAAGATATATTTCTTATTCTTGCAAAAGCAGAGGCAAAGGCCCATGCAACAGATATAGAAAATGTACATTTCCATGAGGTCGGGGCAGTTGACTCCATAGTGGATATAGTTGCATTTGCAGTATGCTTTGATGAACTTAAAATAGACAGAGTATATGTTCCATTCTTATGCGAAGGTTCCGGAACGATAAGATGTCAGCATGGTGTCATACCTGTGCCGGTTCCAGCAGTAACTAATATTGTAGCAGAGCATAATATTGTACTGAGCCACACACATATCAAGGGTGAGCTTGTAACACCTACAGGTGCAGCAATAGTGGCAGCAGTAAGAACAGATACAGATATTCCATCTAAGTATATGATTGAAAAGGTGGGATATGGAGCAGGTAAAAGAGATTATGAAGTTCCAAGTATGTTAAGGGCTATGCTTATAGATAGTGAGCAGCATAATGTGAAAGATTTATCAGACACACAGACAAAGGACTGTATATATAAGCTGGAAACAGATATTGACGACTGTACATCAGAGGTTCTTGGGTACACTATGGAGCTTCTCTATGAAGCAGGTGCAAGAGAAGTACACTATATTCCAATATATATGAAGAAGAACAGACCAGCCTACGAGCTTGTTGTAATATGCGGACAGGCTGATATAGATAAGCTTCAGAATATTATATTCAGACAGACTACAACTATAGGAATAAGGCGTACAGCCATGGAAAGAACCATACTTAAAAGACATATGGAAAAGGCAGTAACACCATATGGCGAAGTTGATATAAAGGTATGTGAGCTTCCAGATGGAGGAACGAAACGCTATCCAGAATATGAAAGCGTGAAAAAGTTATGTGAGACTCAGAATGTAAGTTATATGGATGTTATTAATTCCATAAAAAATATTTAATGCATTTACAATAGCTGAAAATATAATTGGGAGATGTACCATATGCACTATGGGCTATGGCGCATCTCCTGCTTTTAGTTAGTAAAATAACAAAAATATGGTATTAATTCACACGGTTTCCATCAGTTCCGATGGTCACAACTCTTAAAGGAATGTTCTTTCCGCTTGCTTCAATAGCCTTCTCAACAGCGTACTGGAGTCCGCCGCAGCAAGGAACAGTCATTCGTGTTACAGTTATGCTTTTTATGTTGTTATTCTTAAAAATGTCTGTAAGTTTTTCAGAATAATCAATCATATCAAGCTTAGGGCAGCCGATAAGTGTTACGTGATTTCTCATAAAATCATGGTGAAATGTGCTGTATGCATATGCTGTACAGTCAGCGGCAATAAGAAGGTCACAGCCATTAAAGTATGGAGCATAAGGCGCAACGAGCTTTATCTGTACAGGCCAGTTATTAATCTGACTTCCACTTGTTGCCTTATTAGCAAGAACTTCGGCTTCATTGTACTCTGGAGCTTCTCTTTCTATAAAGCGGATTGCATTCATAGGACAGGCTGGAAGGCAGTCACCAAAACCGTCACAGTAATCATCTCTTAAAAGCTTTGCCTTTCCGTCAACTATACCAATAGCGCCCTCGTGACAGGCATGTGCGCATAAGCCGCATCCGTTGCATAAGTCTTCGTTTATTTCTATAATTTTTCTAATCATAATATTATATCTCCTTTTTTTCGTCTATGTTTTTAGGTGTTTGTGAAAAATCATAAGCCGCAAAGAACTAATTTCTTTGTGTCTTTATTTTGCGATTGCCTGATTATATTTTTTATTTAATATCCACGTTAGACAGTTGTGAATATTAATTAGTGAAAATAGCATTTTCAACACGTACATCATTATATTATGTGGTAATATAAATGTATGTTGTAAATACAACAAAATATAAAAATATTAATGGATATATTTAAGACATATGAAGATAATATAAATGTGGAGGCATTATGGATACAGTGTCAGGAAATAAGAAGGTTATGGATAAATGGACAGACATTATAAGTGAGAGCAGTCTGTTTAAAGGTGTTGAAAAAAATGAAACTGCGGCTATGATAAAATGTCTTGATGTAAGATTTGAAAAGGTGGATAAAGGTCAGTATGTGCTGCATGATGGTGATACTGTTGAACGAATAGGAATGGTTATTGAGGGAGAGGTGAGCATTGAGCAGGAGGATTACTGGGGAAACAGGCATATTATGGCATATGCCAAAGCAGGAGATATATTTGGTGAGGCATATGCATGCAGCAATAATAAGGTATGTAATGTGAGTGTTGTTGCTATGAAAGCCGGGACAATCGCCTATCTTGATACATACAGGGTAATAACTGTGTGCAGCGAATCGTGCCAGTTCCATAATAAGCTGATAAGAAATCTTATGTATATGCTGGCTGACAGATGTGTAAATATGAATGAAAAAATTACACATATGTCAAAAAGGACAACAAGGGATAAGCTTTTATCATATCTTTCATCGCAGTCTAACAGAAGTGGCAGTAATGAGTTCGATATTCCATTTAACAGACAGCAGCTTGCAGATTATCTGTCAGTCGACCGCAGTGCTATGTCATCTGAGCTGGGGAGGATGCAGGAGGAAGGGCTTATTATATATAAGAAAAATCATTTTAAGCTGTTATAATTGTTGATATATTGTAAATGGTCTGACAACAATACTCCGGCTTACAAACCTGAACCTACGTTATCGAACTCTTTAGTTCTGCATTACATGACTATTCGTTCATTAGGTCATTTAAAAGTAGATGTCTGCTTCATAGCTGTTTCTTTTTTATATTAATTGTATGATAATAATTAATGGAAAATTATGAAATTATAAAATACTATTTTTGCATCTGTACGTAAAGTATATACAGACAGAGGAAAATTATGTAATGATAAAATGGTATTAATAAGAAGAAATGTCCATTATGAGGTTAATATATTTAAGTAATAACACTGATTATAACCATAATATTAAGCTGATATTATACAATTTTACATTTTATTATGTATAAAAATGAATGATATGGTAAATACTGTTAGTATCATTTTTAAATATATACACATTTATTGTACAAAACTAAAAACAACAAAAAAATGTATTGAAATATATTAATTTGGGTGTTAACATAATCGTGCGAGTGATAGTTAAGAAATTAACAGATTCGCTTATATTTTTACAGAAGTTTGTATACAATGTACAACTCATTATGCAATTTAACAGTTAATTTTTTAAGGAGGAACCAATAAAATGGTAAATTTTGATCAGTGGAACGGTTTCAAAGGCAGACTTTGGAAAGAAGAGATCAACGTAAGAGATTTCGTTCAGAACAATTACAAGCCATATGATGGAGATGAAAGTTTCCTTGAAGGACCTACAGAAGCTACTAACAAGCTTTGGGGCAGACTTCAGGAGTTACAGAAGGAAGAAAGAGCTAAGGGCGGCGTACTTGATATGGAAACAAAAGTTGTTGCTGGTCTTACAGCTTATGGTCCTGGATATATAGATGAATCTATGAAGGAGCTTGAACAGGTAGTTGGTCTTCAGACAGATAAGCCACTTAAGAGAGCATTTATGCCTTATGGTGGTATCAAGATGGCAGAAGAATCATGCAAGAACTATGGTTATGAACCAGATCCAGAACTTCATAAGATTTTCACAGAATATCATAAGACACACAATCAGGGTGTTTTCGATGCTTATACACCAGAGATGAGAAAGGCTCGTCACAGCCACATCATCACAGGTCTTCCAGATACTTATGGACGTGGACGTATCGTAGGTGACTACAGAAGAGTTGCTCTTTACGGTATCGACTTCCTTATGGAAGAAAAGAAGAAGGATCACGCTAACTGTGGTTGTGGAACAATGACAGATGACGTTATCCGTTTAAGAGAAGAAATATCTGATCAGTACAAGGCACTTGCAGGTATGAAGAAGATGGCTGAAAGCTATGGTTATGATATTTCAGCAAGCCAGCTACTAACGCTAAGGAAGCTGTTCAGTGGTTATACTTTGGATATCTTGCAGCTATCAAGACACAGAATGGTGCTGCTATGTCTGTAGGTCGTGTATCTACATTCCTTGATATCTATATTCAGAGAGATCTTGAAGCTGGTACTCTTACAGAGAAGGAAGCTCAGGAGCTTATTGATCATTTCGTTATGAAGTGTAGAATGGTTAAGTTCGCAAGAATTACATCATACAACGAATTATTCTCAGGAGATCCTACATGGGCTACTCTTGAAGTTGGTGGTACAGGTATCGATGGACGTTCAATGGTTACAAAGAACGACTTTAGATTCCTTCATACACTTGA
>ULMW01026110.1_pt1 | contig 10347 bp, 11 predicted proteins | sample 1951761 | NCBI WGS metagenome assembly ULMW01 (sample SAMEA4835561, study PRJEB28245) | human gut metagenome | biome: gut microbiome; material: fecal sample | place: Denmark | collected 2008 | reverse complement strand
AGCAGAATTGGCCGAAAAATCTGCGCGCCTTGCAGAGCTGAACTCTCTGCTCAACATTCCATGCCGATGGCCTGCGCCCGCTCTCCTGTCAGCCCACACTCGTCTTTGTCGGCAGGATCGAAGCTGATGAGGTAGTGGTGCGTCTTGATTTCATTGTAATTTTGATTCTTGTGATACTGCGCATTGAGCATTTCGCACTCTACATCAAAAAGTTCCGGCTCACAGTTTATGCCCTCCAGCAGAATATCCCGGCGAAGCACCCAATTCCCGTTGGCATCCAGCAAAGGTTTCTTCAAAACCTCATCATGTTCATATTTCAAATAGTCGAGCACAGCACCATAGTCTGCACTTTTACCCGCAACGTGTTTTAAGATTGCCACGATAATCACCTGCCAATCCTGCAATTTCTTTCCGCATGGCACGAAGGTCGGTCATGCAGCGATTGATTTCCTCCAGCATGGCACGGGACTGGATGCCGCCGCTATTGAAGAAAGCCGCGATCTGGTTCAGATTGTTCCCAATGTGAGAAAGCTGTCTTGCAAAATCTCGCAGTTCTGCAATGTCAGCAACAATGTTGTAATGAACGTGAAGTTTTTCGGTTATGGCCTGTTTCCTTACATATACGGCAATGGGATAACCAGCCTGTTCAGCAGAACACGAAACCAGTGCGTACTCTACATCGGTAAATCGAATCATTACGTTATGAGTCCGTCTGATACTTTCGTCCTTTTTGGGTCGAGCCATAGTGTGATCCTCCTGCATTTTATAGTTGCGAAGCAACTCCCGATAAGCCGTAGGCGTTCGGCTGCGAACACATTCATGTGGAGCCAGATAGCCAAAATCCGAGATTTTGTGCGTACCGTGGGAATGGGGAACGGAATCCCCATCAAGATTGCCGGGAACGAAAAATCACGAAAGTGAGTTTTGAGTTACCATAGGCGAATCTTGCTCTAAGACAGAAAAAGACCTGTCTTTTACCGTATGCCGTAGACCTATCAAAAGAAGTCCTTCTATAAATAGGAATCCGCAGCCCCGATTTGGAATACACTTTTCAGATTTTTTTGAAATTTTTTCAAAAATTGTATTCCAAAATGCCCTTCTGGATTCCTATTAGTAAAGGGGGATTGATTTCTATGAAGCAGAAAGAACGATTTGATGAAAAGCCTAAACAGGAACATGAAGAACTTTTACGTTCTGGAAGATTTGCAGAATGGAAAAAGAGAAATTGGGACACATAATGAAACGCAGCTTTATGAAATGTCTCTTCTCCCAGAAAACTTGATGCACACAGCAATGGATAACTACTGGACTATTTGGACTTTTTTGATAGGACATGAGTTATATCATGCTATTCATCCAGAAGATCGAAATGGAAAGGATACAGAATTAAGAGCAGATCAGTATGCCTATCGTTTGCTGATAAATTTAATAATGCAGCAGAAGAAAAACGAAGTGCCAGAAGAACTACAAGTGTTTTGGGAAGATCAATATTTATCACCGATAATACTATTTGAAATGTTTCGCTTGTTTGATGTGTATTCTGAACTAAAAGGGAAAAAGATTGTCTATCAAGATTATCCGACACCGAAAGAGCGACAGGATAATATTTTTTCGATGTTTAAAGATGACATCCCGGAAGAAATGAATACAGAAGAAGGAAACAAAGTACTGAACTTGATTCTGAACAGTAGCGAATACGCAGAGGACTGGCTTCGGTATAAAATTAGCAAGGGAAAACTTTAATAGTTAAAAAGTAACACTCGCCTAGATAAGAGAATTCTTCTCGACTAGGCGAGTGTTTTATTCTGTTAGAGTGATTTCATGTCAGAAAAAGCAAATTACAATGTCGAAAATTGCACATGAACCCATTCGAATATTGAAATAATATGGTAAATGTCAACAAATTTTGCCTTGATGTCGACGGTGATTTATGGTATTATGAAAATATAACATAAAAACAATGGTGAATATGCTACTATAAGTGGTATGAAATCAAAATCGACAATTTGGTGAGTGCATTGAACCGTCCGAAAGTTGGTTTCTCTCAAGATAGTGTAATAAGAACAGCTTGGTTACTGATGCGTTGGTATTTTTGAGATTATGGGATGTAAAAATGAAAAAACTAACAGAAAAAGAAAAATTTGAAGCAGGGAAAGCCCAGATGTATCAATATCTTGATAGTCAATATTTAGCTTGGCATATTGTTGCAGTAGAATCTATTAAAAAGTTGATACTCAATTTAGATGATTTCTATAGTGATATAACGGGAGAAAACCAACCATTGTCTATTGTGGAACATGAACAAATAAAAAACGAAGTTCGTATAGGGTGGATATTTGAAGCATTAAGTCATGCGGAACAAGCAATAGAGGATTTGTTCTCGTTTCTTATGTTATCAAAAAATATAGATACTTTTGTGAAGAATGTTGTAAATTATAATGCTACAGATGTTAAGCGATATATTTGGAATTTTAAGACAAATGATCCATCAAAATTTTTGGGAGAGTTTTTTCTTCCATATTTTGATTTGGATGATAGTTTGACATGGGCAGATCATCAAGATTGCTACATAGAATATAGAATAGCAGTTTTGAGAATGCAGACATATTTGACAGATTTAGTTTCTTTTCATAAAGAGCATTATCAAGATTATTGTCAATATAAGCATGGATTGGCAGTAGGATTAAGATATGGCAGGTATAGAAATGGAGAAACATTGACAAAAGGAGTACTGCAAACATTTGATAATCGCCCAATCAAAATTAAGAATAATACTACACCGGCTGCATTAATATTTAATCTGACACCAGAAACACAAGGGTGTTTAAGAGATTTATATAATGATTCTAACATGCTTCACTATTCACTTCACTCGTTGGATATTGATGAGATTATTAAAGTTACTGGAGAGGCCTACGAGTTGATTTCAGTGTTGCGACATAATTTAATAAAGAGGAGTAGATTGTCAGAACGCGATGAGTTTCATGAATGGGCTTTCCCATCTGGGCAGAGAGAAAAGATGATGCTTATGGGCTTTCCAATAGAAAAAGATTAGGGAGTTAGGAGAGAAAATTATGAGATTGGAAAAGGTTCGCATTAAAGGCTTCCGTAATTTTGATGATACAGAAGTCATATTCCAGAAAAAAACACTTATTATCGGAGCAAATGATGTGGGAAAGTCTAATCTCCTATACGCTCTAAGAATTCTATTTGACAAAACAATTAGTGAACATGATTTAGAATTGACAGAAAGCGACTATAATGCTTATTCTGGTACAGATACTATTGAAATAACAGCATATCTATGCGAAGTAACAGAAGATTGCTTGTTAAGTACATTTGGAAGTGCCGTCAAAGATGGAAAAGTGGTTATAAGATATACGAATCAAAAAAATGGTACATATAAAATTTTGACGGGGTATGATGTCTCTACATTGTCTGAACTTCAAACAAGACAATATATTAAGAGATTAAACATGCAATATGTTGACACAAATCGCAATCTTTTTTCTTTTTTGAGCCGTGAGAAAATCAAGATACTTCAGATTGCAAAGGAAAAGCTTTCCGAAGAAGCAAAGGCGTCAGACAGTCAAAAAATTAATGAGATTCAAAATAGTTTGGATAAAATCAATGAGAGTATAAGTTCGTTACAATACATTTCTACATCACTTGCACAGGTAAATCGTGAATTAGGGGAACTGTCTGTTCATAATGAAGATCAAGCAGTTCGATTTGTTGCGGGAGAAAGTAAAGCTGATAAAATGCTTGATAACTTGGTTCTCGCATATTCCACAGGAGATACTCCGTTATCGATAGGTGGAGATGGACGAAATAATCAAATATTCCTCGCGACATGGATAGCAAAACAACATTTGCAAAAAAACATTGACCATGTTACTTTTTATGCGATTGAAGAACCTGAAGCACACCTTCATCCACATCAGCAACGAAAATTATCGGCGTATATTCAGAATAGTTTTGACGAGCAAATTTTGATAACAACACATTCTCCCCATATTGCATCTAAATTTGAGCCTGCAAGTATTGTGAGATTGTATTCAGAAAATAAGTACTCGTTTGCTTCTTGTGGTGGTTGCAGTGAATTACTAAAAAGTGTATTTGATGATTTTGGATATAGGCTGAACGCTTTGTCAGCGGAAACATTTTTCTCAGATGGAGTCTTTCTTGTTGAGGGAACTTCGGAAGTGTTGTTTTACACAGCACTGGCAAGAGAGCTGAAACTTGATTTGGACAGGCATAATATATCAATTCTTTCGGTTGAGGGAGTAGGATTTAAACCTTATGTGGCTATTTGCAATGCGCTAAATATTTCGTGGGTTCTGAGAACTGATAACGACATATTTTCAAAAACAAGTGTTACTCCGGTAAAAAAATATTATGCTGGAATATCACGAGGAATTGGGATTGTTAAAGATATTGGTGATAATAAAACAGGATTGATTGAATATTGGAATCAGCATAGTAAAGAAAATGAATGGCCAAAAGATGCTGAAATTCCCGAAGAGGCTAAAAAGTTGAATGAATATATTAGGACAAATATCAAAGATTTAGGAATCTTTTTATCTGATGTGGATCTCGAAAATGATCTTGCCAGTAGTGAATTAAGAGATACGCTGATGAACCACTATGGAAAAAGGAATCATGATGATCTCGTAAACGCAATGCAAAAGAAAAAAGCAGAAAATATGATGGAATTCTTGACTAAAAACCATAAAGAACTTTCTTGTCTTGAAGAGAGCAAAATTGTAGAGCCTCTGACAAGCTTGATTCGTATTACAACGGAAAGGACAAGACCGGACAATGGTGAAAGAACCAACTGAAGAACAAAGTAAGATACTTCAACAGAAGGGCAATATTGTGATTACTGCTAAGCCGGGATCTGGAAAGACATATACAATAGTCGAAAAGATTGCCAGAGTGATTCCAGATTTGCCAGAATATAAAGGAGTAATTGCGATTTCATTTACTAATAAGGCAAGTGATGAACTAAAAAGAAGGTGTAAGCAAAGGTGTGCAGATACGAAGCAATCTTTTTTTGGCACTATTGACAAGTTTTATATTTCACAAATTATTATTCCTTTTTCAAGCCATGTTACGGGGAATATTACAGAATATGAGATTGTTGATAACATAGATGAGAGTAGCAAGTATGCACTGTTATTAGAAGAGCCTTTTTCCTCAAAGAAAGAGAGCATTCTGGTTGAAGGGTTACAAGAAGGTAAAATCTTTCTAAAATATACTGGTGAAACTGCATTGTACATATTAGAGAATGTGCCCGGTGCGATGCAATATATCAAGGCTAGATATTCTCATATTATTATCGACGAGTACCAAGATTGCGGTGAGATACAAGATAAGGTCTTTATAAAGCTTGTTGAGAGTGGATTAACAGGAATTGCTGTGGGAGATATAAATCAAGCAATATATGGTTTTACAAAACGATTCCCAAAATATCTGATTGCTCTGATGAAAAGAGATGATTTTGCTCGCTTTGAACTTAGTAAAAATCATAGATGTCATCCGAGTATATCGGAATACTCACTGTGTCTTTTTGGTGCATCAAAAACAGTGCCTAGAGAGAAAAGGGTTTTTAAAGTCGATATTTCAGGAGATGAGAGGAACATTGCTGCAGCAATAGATAAATACCTTAACCAAATAAAAGATAAATATGGAATAGTGAGAAATAATCAGGTTGCAATTCTTTGTAGAAGTAATAGTACAGCTTTTAAGGTGGGAGAAAACCTAAGTACACCATATAAAATATTTGAGGAAACAGTGCTAGATAGAGATAACTCTGAATGGGGAAGATTCTTTCGAGATTTACTTTCGGCAAGTTTTGATGAGTCGGTTTTTGCTGTCGATTACGCAGAACAACTTTTTTCTGAAGAACTGGAACCTCAAAAATATAGAAAAGCACTCGCGCTGTGCCAAAGTATATTTTCGAATTCGTTCGATGATTTTTGCAATGCAGAGGATAAGATAAAAGAACTTGCGGGACTGGTGTACGCACAAAAGGAAACAAAAGTAGCTTTGAATAATCTTCATTCAGTGATAAGAGATCCGCATCAGTTGAAAAATTACGTTCCGGCACGTGAAAATGAACTTAATATTATGACATTGCACAAATCAAAAGGATTGGAATTTAATATTGTTTTTCATATGGATATGTATAAATGGATAATTCCTAACGAGTTTGGCGATGAGTCGTCGGTTCAACAGGATTTGAATTTGCATTATGTAGGACTGACAAGAGCAAAAGACGCCTGCTATATTATGAATGGCACCGCGCGTTTTAGAAGTAAGAAAAATGATTATATTTTTGCAGAGCCATCTTTATTTCTTAGTAAACCAGGACTTGCGGAAAGAAGAAAGGATGTCCGGTGGGAAATGTGATATTATGAACAAAACTGTATGAAGGCTATTCTATAAGTATGACGTATAACTTACATGATGGGGAAGAAAACAACGCCCTCATAGTTGAGAGGATTCGTAAATCTTCTCGGCTATGAGGGTGTTTCATTCCGTAGGAATGTGAAAATTATAGGTTCAGTGTTTCTACCCATGCAGACAAGTCAGCTTTGCTGGAATAAGCACTGAACACTTTGCCGTGCAGCAGCTTTGCACCGGGGCAGCTCGGCGCAAGTTTTTCGTTGGTCTTGCCCATGCTGCTGCCGCCGGAGGTGGCAAAGGGGATAATTGTTTTACCTTTCAGATTATAGCTTTCCAGAAATGTATTGATGATGGTGGGAGCAACATACCACCAGATAGGGAAGCCGACAAAGATGGAGTCATACTCGTCCATGTTATCACGTTTGGCGGCGATGGCAGGGCGAGAGTTCAGATCGCTCATTTCGATGGTGCTGCGGGATTTCTTGTCCATCCAGTTCAGATCGGCCTTGGTGTACGGAACTTCCGGCTGAATCTCAAAAATGTCTGCACCGATGGCATCTGCCAGATTTTCAGCAACTTTTGCGGTAACACCGCTGGCAGAAAAATAGGCGACAAGTCTTTTGCTCATGGCAATGCACTCCCTCTTGATGATTTTGTATAGGATAAGTATAGCACGGTAGGGGAGCAGCATCAAGCGGTTGCCCATGATATAACATCAACGACAATGTTATATTATGGACAACTGTTCGTAAAAATTTAAGGATTTTGAGGGAGTTGTACAGCTTGATATGAGGAGCGATTTATGGTAAGATGAAAGTACAATAAGAGCTTATACGCTCTTGTTGAATCTACTGCGAGGAAGTGAATGCCGATGGAAAAGCAAAACACGGTAGAAAATCAGCTTGCCCACACGATAACTCAGACAGAGTTTGATTCGGACTATGATAAGACCGCCAAAAAGCTGCTGGCGAACAAACAGATTTTGGCGCAGATTATGAAGGGCTGCGTAGATGAATACAGTGAATGTTCCGTAGACGAAATTGCTGAAAAGTATATCGAGGGAACCCCAGAGGTTGGCACGGTTGGCGTTCACGTTGATGATACAAACAGACCTCCGAAAGTTCCTGAAGTAATAACTGGAAGCAACAATGAGGATTCTACGCTGACTGAGGGAACGGTGCGTTATGATGTTCGCTTTGATGCGATTGCTCCGACAGCAGCGAATGATGCAGCACAGCAGGATGTGATTCGTCTTATTATCAATGTGGAAGCGCAGACTGCTTTTAATCCGGGATATCCACTGACAAAACGTGCAATCTATTATTGCAGCAGAATGATTTCTGCACAGCACGGGCCGATATTCAAAAAGTCTGAGTATGGAAAAATCCGAAAAGTGTATTCTATATGGGTTTGTACAAAACCGTCCGATGAATTTCAGAATACGCTTACGCGGTATTCGATTCGGCCAGAACAGTTGATTGGAAACGCTGCCGAGAAATCAGAAAATTATGATCTGATGAGCGTGGTAACGATTTGTCTGGGAAAACCTGATACAGAAAACTATACAGGCATTTTGAAGTTTCTGGATGTGCTGCTTTCTTCGTCAAGAGCAGCTACGGAGAAAAAGAAAATTCTCGAAGAAGAGTTTGGTGTTGCAATGAGCGAAGAACTGGAAAGAGAGGTGCTTATTATGTGCAATCTTAGTCAAGGTGTCAAGGCCGAAGGCAGAGAAGAAGGTATCGGCATCGGCAGAGAAGAAGGCATTGGTATCGGTGAGATGCGGATGCTGGTCAAGCAGGTGCGAAAAGGCCGTGTAACGGTAGAAGAAGCCGCCGAGGATGCCAACATGACCGTTGAAGAGTTCAAGAAAGTCATGGAGAGCACCCCGTTGCAGGCCGTATAAAGCAAAAATTATATAGAGTGTAGAGATAAGCCCTACAAGGCTCAAATTGGTTCAAAAACCGATTGAAAGCCTTGTGGGGCTTATTTTTTTGCGCTTTTTCAAATTTGTTTGTGAAAAAAGTTGTCCAAGACTTGACATCGGGCGGCGTTGACTGGCAACGTGAGAAATGGCAGTCGGGATTTGGCTCAAAATTTATCCGTCAGGGCGAAAAAATGCCGTGAAATATGCGGACGAGATCATCGTTCTGAGCAAGGGTGTGCAGGATTATTTCAAGGAAACTTATGGCAGAGAAACGCACTTTATCCCGAACGGCGTGAATAGGCCGCAGATTCGGGAAACAAATCTGATCACGGAGAAGTTCGGACTGAAAAAAGATTCCTACATACTGTTCCTCGGGCGTCTTGTGCCGGAAAAGGGGATTCGATATCTGGTCGAGGCCTTCAAAAATGTCAAGACGGATAAGAAACTGGTCATCGCAGGCGGCTCCAGCGATACGGATTCCTTTATGGAGGAATTGAAAGAACTGGCGAAGGGGGATAATCGGATTCTCTTTACCGGTTTCGTACAGGGAGCGATGCTGGATGAACTGTACAGTAATAAAGACATGAATAAGTTTGTGTTCATATATGCTTGGATTTCTGGTTGGTGTGCAGTGTGTTTGTTCTGTATGTTCCAGCCTTTTATGGAAATTTGGATGGGTTGTGAGATGCTGTTTCCGATGATCGATGTGGTTTTAATTTGTTTGTATTTCTATTCATTGACAATGGGAGATGTACGAAGTCAGTATTCTTCTGCCGCTGGATTGTTCTGGGAAAATAGAAAATATGTTCTAGTTGAAGCATTATCTAATATTGTGCTCAACTATATTCTTGGAAAACTTTTTGGAGTTCATGGTATTATTGCAGCAACACTGATTTCCATTCTGCTGATCAATTTTATCTGGGGATCGGCCATTCTTTTTAAGTGCTATTTTAAAGATTATAAAGTGGGAGAGTTTTATAAAAAACATTTCTTTTACTTTGGCGTGGCAATTATTGCAGCAATATTAACATATTCTTTAACGACATTGATGCGGACAAGTTGCTTGCGGGCAGGGGAGGTGTGGGCATCTATCCTCCCGGCCTTGGAAGGGCAAACGGCTGGGTGCACGTGGACGTACGCAAAGAAAAGAGCCGGTGGAGGGGGTGATGCCAATGGAGACCATCCTTTCTGCCATCATTGCCGGAGCGGTGACGCTGATCGGCGTATTGATCGCAAATTCAAAATCCAATGCGGTCATGGAGTACAAGATCGAGGAACTGACCCGCGAAGTGCGCAAGCACAACGGCTTTGCGGAGAAGATCCCTGTGATCCAGAGAGACATTCAGGTGCTCAATCACAGGATGACCGATATCGAAACACATGAACACGAAAGGAGCTAACACTATGAACTTCAACATTACTGCGGGCACTATTGCACGAACTGCTGTTCTGCTGCTGGCACTGACCAATCAGCTGCTGAGCGCCATGGGCAAAAGCCCGCTGCCCATCGAGAGCACTACCGTGGAGCAGCTGGTCACGGCAGGCATCACGAGCATCGCGGCGCTGATCGCCTGGTGGAAGAACAACTCCTTCACCAAGGAGGCCATTGCGGCAGATGCCGAGTATGACCGGCTGCGCAAACAGAACGGGAAGTGATTGTATTTGAGGCGGGAGGAAAAAAGGCGAGTGATATCCTGACTGAATGTTTTTCTCCGACCGCCTGAAATGGTTTCATCTGGTGCTTATCGATGACCCGATAGGTCGAAAATTCAAAATGAAGTGACCGGATGAAAAAAAGTCCCTGTGATATTTCGTTTGGCGCCTTGAAGGGGCGTTAGCGAATATTACAGGGACTTTTATTTTTAGCATGAGTGGAGTGCTAAAGCGTGAGAAGAGGACGATGAAATATACATTATTCGTACATTTTTGAAGAAATAGAACGCATATACGATGAAAAAATGAAAAGTCACAAAATCTTAACAAAGAAAAATCGCAAAACCCCTTGATTTTTC
>ULMW01017352.1_pt1 | contig 10587 bp, 8 predicted proteins | sample 1951761 | NCBI WGS metagenome assembly ULMW01 (sample SAMEA4835561, study PRJEB28245) | human gut metagenome | biome: gut microbiome; material: fecal sample | place: Denmark | collected 2008 | reverse complement strand
CATCGATAATCTGGAAACAGGACATATCGAGGCTGTTCATCCAAAAGCAAAGTTTTATAAAGGTGACTTAAGAGATAAAGATTTTGTAGATAGTGTACTAGATCAGGAAAAAGATATCGATGCAGTCATTCATTTTGCAGCAAACTCCTTAGTTGGAGAAAGTATGGTAAATCCATTAAAATATTATGATAATAACCTTTGTGGAACAAAAACAATGGTACAGTCTTTGGTAGAACATGGTATCGATAAGATCGTATTTTCCTCAACAGCAGCAACTTATGGAGAACCAGAAAAGGTACCGATCGTAGAGACAGACCGTACAGAACCTACCAACACTTATGGAGAGACAAAACTTTCTATGGAAAAAATGTTTAAATGGGTTGGACGCGCTCACGGACTTCGTTATGTATCTTTAAGATACTTTAACGCCTGCGGAGCACATGTAAGTGGACAGATCGGAGAAGATCATAATCCAGAAACACATTTGATCCCATTGATCTTACAGGTGCCAAATGGCAAAAGAGAAGCAATCAGTATCTTTGGAACTGATTATGATACAAAAGATGGAACTTGTGTAAGAGACTATATTCATGTAACAGATCTTGCACAGGCACATATTCTGGCAGTGAAATACTTAATGGAAGGTAATGAAAGCAACATCTTCAATCTTGGAAATGGTGTTGGATTTACTGTAAAAGAAGTCATCGAGACAGCCAGAAAAGTGACAGGAAAGCCGATCAAGGCTGTGGAAGAAGGAAGAAGAGCTGGAGATCCGGCTGTCTTGATCGCTTCCAGTGAAAAAGCGAAGAATATCCTTGGCTGGAAGCCAGAACATGCAGATCTTGAAGAAATCATTGCATCCGCATGGAAATGGCACAGCAGCCACCCACAAGGATATTGTTCTGTTCAAAAGGAAGACAAATAACTCTTTTTGAACCATAAATCATCCCCGTACCGTTTGGAGCGTGTTACCTGGCTCTAAGCGGTACTTTTTTGTTTTCGTAAAATATCTGGTACGATGTTCAAATAAAAAATGAAATGGTGTATACTAAAGAAAACAGTAAGATAAAAAAGGAGTACGAATCAATGAAACATTTACTGGGGTATTTGAAGGAACATCTTTGTGTTACGATCCTTGCGCCATTATTTAAGATGCTGGAAGCTAGTTTTGAACTATTTGTACCATTGGTCGTTGCTAGCATGATCGATGTAGGAATCGGACATCACGATATTGGATATTTGTGGAAGATGGGAGGATTATTGATCTTACTTGGAATCATTGGATTTTCATTTTCTATCACAGCACAGTATTTTGCGGCAAGATCGGCTGTGTATACAGGAAAGTCGATGCGGAGTGATTTATTTGCACATATGAATCGATTTTCTTATCAGGAGATCGATCAGGTTGGGACATCAACGTTGATCAACCGCATGAGTAATGATATCAATCAGGTGCAAAATGGAGTTAACATGTTCCTGCGGTTGTTTTTAAGGTCACCATTTGTCGTATTTGGTGCGATGTTCATGGCATTTACGGTGGATCATAAGGCAGCAGTTTCCTTTGTATTTACGATCACAGCATTGGCAGTAGTTGTCGGACTGATCTTATGGATCACGATGCCAATGTATAAGAAAGTACAAAAACAGGTCGATGGAGTATTAAAAAGTACAAGGGAAAATCTTCTTGGAATTCGTGTGATCCGTGCATTTAACAGACAAAGAAGTGAGGAAGAGAATTTCAGATTACAAAGTAGACAGCTTTATAGCAAGCAGATCCATGTTGGAAAGATTTCAGCGTTACTAAATCCTCTGACTTACATGATTATTAATTTGGGGATCATTGCAATCCTATGGTCTGGTGGAAAACAGGTTGATCTGGGTTATTTAACACAAGGACAGATCATTGCCCTGATCAATTATATGTCACAGATTCTTGTAGAACTTGTAAAACTTGCGAATCTTTTGATCATCTTATCTAGAGCGTTTGCAAGTCTTGACCGTGTGGATCAGATTTTTGCATTAGAGCCATCCATGAAGGAAACTGGAAAAACAGATATAGAAGAGAAGAAAGATACACCTATTCTTGAGTTTAAAGATACATCGTTTGTTTATCATGGTGCAAGAAAAGAGACGATCCATCCATTTGATTTTGCGGTGAAAGAAGGCGAAACGATCGGGGTGATCGGAGGTACAGGGTCAGGAAAGAGTACTTTTGTATCTTTGATCGCAAGATTATATGATGTGACATCAGGAAGAATTCTATACCGTGGAGTTGATGAGAAAGAATTAAAACCAGAATTTATCCGAGGAAAGATCGGATTTGTTCCGCAGAAAGCATCTTTGTTTGAAGGAAGCCTAAGAGATAATATGAAATGGGGTAAAGAAGATGCCACAGATGAAGAAATCTATCAGGCATTGGATATCGCACAGGCAAGAGAATTTGTTGATCAGAAGGAACAGGGATTAGACTTTAGAATTGAACAAAATGGAGGAAACTTATCTGGCGGACAAAAACAGAGACTAACGATCGCAAGAGCATTAGTACGTAAACCTGAGATCTTAATTCTTGACGATAGTGCATCCGCACTTGACTTTGCAACAGATGCAAGACTTCGAAAAGCGATCAAAGAAAATACAGATAATATGACAGTATTTCTTGTATCCCAGAGAGTATCAACGATTCGTAATGCTGACCATATTTTAGTGTTGGATGATGGAAAGATTGCAGGAATCGGGACTCATCTACAGCTATTAAAAGAGAATCAGGTATATAAAGAAATCTGCGCATCACAGATGGCAGGAGAGGAGGCATAAGATCATGAAGAAAGACAAAAAACAAAAGACATTACAAAGGATCATGGAATATATGAAGCCTTATCGATTTTTGATCTTTGCGTCTTTAGTGTTGGCGGTGATCAGTGTGGCACTGACACTTTATGTTCCGATTCTGACAGGACAAGGTGTGGATTGCATTATATCAAAGGGAAATGTTGATTTTGCAAGATTGATAAGTATTATAAAAACGATCGTGATCTGTATCGTATTGACGGCGGCAGCGCAGTGGCTGATGAATCATGTCAATAACCAGATTACATATAAGATTGGAAAAGATTTAAGGATTCAGGCATTTGAGCATTTGCAGAAACTGCCATTATCTTATGTAGATGCACACTCCTCAGGAGACTTGATCAGCCGTATCGTAACGGATATTGATCAGTTTACGGATGGATTGCTGCTTGGATTTACACAGTTATTTACTGGTGTGATCACGATCATTGGAACCATTTGTTTTATGTTAGGAATCAATCCATGGATCACATTAGTCGTTGTTATTTTAAGTCCGTTTTCGTTTTTTATCGCAAGTTTTATCTCAAAGCGAAGTTTTAATATGTTCCGAAAACAATCACAGACTAGAGGAAATATGACAGGATTTGTCAATGAAATGCTTGGAAATATTAAAGTGGTCAAAGTGTTTGATCATGGAGAAAAAGCACAGGAAGAGTTTGAGCAGATCAATGATGATCTTGCATATTACTCCTTAAGAGCGACATTTTTCTCATCTATCACAAATCCGGCAACCAGATTTATGTATTCAGGAATCTATGCAGGGGTTGCGATCGCAGGATGTATGAGTGTTATTCGCGGAAGTATCAGTGTTGGTCAGTTATCAAGTTTTTTAAGTTATACAAACCAGTATACAAAGCCGTTTAATGAGATTACAGGGGTTATCACAGAATTTCAGAATTCTTTAGCTTCTGCGGCAAGAGTTTTTGAATTATTAGATGAGGAGCCGATGATTCCTGATGCCAAAGATGCGAAGGAGTTACAGGATGTGAAAGGAAATGTAGAATTAGAGCATGTGGACTTTTCTTATGTGAAAGAAGTACCTTTGATCCAGGATTTTAATCTGAAAGTGGAACCAGGACAGCGGATTGCAATCGTTGGACCGACAGGATGTGGGAAAACAACGTTGATCAATCTGTTAATGCGTTTTTATGATGTGAATGTAGGAATGATCAAGGTGGAAGGAAATGATATCCGGGATGTCACAAGAGAAAGTTTACGATCCAGTTATGGAATGGTACTTCAGGAGACATGGTTAAAAGCAGGAACGATTCGTGAAAATATCTGCTATGGAAAACCAGATGCAACTGAGGAAGAGATGATCATGGCAGCAAAAGAAGCCAATGCACATGGATTTATCGAGCGAATGCCAGATGGTTATGATACGATCATTACAGAAGGTGGCGGAAATCTCTCTCAAGGACAGAAACAGCTCCTTTGTATTGCAAGGATCATGTTAAGCCTTCCTCCAATGCTGATCTTAGATGAAGCGACATCATCAATTGATACGATGACAGAGATCCGAATTCAGAAAGCATTTGAAACGATGATGAAAGGAAGAACAAGTTTTATCGTAGCCCACCGACTTTCAACGATTCAGAATGCGGATGTGATACTTGTTATGGAAAATGGACATATTTTGGAGCAGGGAACACATGAAGAACTTTTAGCGAAAAATGGTGCGTATGCCAGATTATATAACAGCCAGTTTGCACCAGTATAAATGGTAAGATTTTTGACTGGAGATGTCATATGGAAGAAAAAGGAATGAAAAAAAAGAAAAAATTATTGAGGTTGTTTATAGAAACTTTTTATTTAAGTGCATTTACCTTTGGTGGCGGCTATATGATCGTATCTTTGATGAAGAAGAAGTTTGTGAATGAATATCATTGGATCGAAGAAGACGAGATGCTTGATCTGGTGGCAATCGCACAATCAGCCCCAGGAGCAATCGCAGTGAATGGAGCAATCGTTGTTGGCTATAAATTAGCAGGTATCAGTGGTGTGATCGTAAGTGTATTCGGAGCTGTTCTACCGCCATTTTTGATCATATCTGTAGTCTCTGTTTTTTATGAAATATTTCGGGATAACAGGATTGTTGCAGCGATGCTTTCTGGTATGCAGACGGGTGTTGGCGCGGTGATCATCAGTGTTGTGTACGAGATGGCAAAAGGGCAAAGTAAGAAGGAAAACAGAATAGAACTTGCGATCATTATGGTTGTGGCATTTATGGCAAGTTATGTCTTTAATATTAGTGTGATCTACATTATTCTTGCATGTATTGGAGTTGGAATTGTACAATATGGTATTTCAAGAAAGAAGACAGGAGGCAGAGAATGATCTATTTGCAATTATTTTTAAGCTTCTTAAAGATCGGAGCATTTAGTTTCGGAGGCGGATATGCAGCAATGCCAATGATACAGCAGCAGGTGGTAGATGCATATCATTGGCTGTCTGTGTCTGAATTTGGAGATCTCGTGACGATTTCACAGATGACACCGGGACCAATCGCAATTAATGCGGCGACTTTTGTTGGTATAAGGGTAGTTGGATGGCAAGGAGCATTATGTGCAACGATGGGATGCGTATTCCCGGCGTGTGTGATCGTTACAGTGATTGCTTATTTTTATGTAAAATATCGTCATATGGAAGGACTACAAATGGTGTTAAATACCTTACGCCCTGCGGTGATCGCACTGATCTTAACTTCTGGAATTACGATCCTTACGCAGGCATTTTTTCAGGAAAGTCATATAGATCTTCAACAGATCAACTGGATACAGGGTGGTATTTTTATCATTTGTATGTACCTTTTATTGAGAAAGAAAAAAGATCCGATCATTGTCATGCTGTTTGCGGGTGTGCTAAATGTAATCGGAAGTTTTTTGATGGGAATATAAATAAAACAATAGGAAGTGATAGATTTGAGTAAGATACAAGAAGCGAAGAAACTATTAAAACAATACTTTGGATACGATGAATTCCGCCAAGGTCAGGAACAATTGATCGAGGCAGCATTAAATGGGCAGGATGTCTTAGGGATCATGCCGACAGGAGCAGGAAAGTCTCTTTGTTTTCAGATTCCGGCGTTGATGATGGATGGGATCACACTCGTGATCTCACCACTGATCTCGCTGATGAAAGATCAGGTTGGGACACTGAATCAAGCCGGAATTCATGCGGCATTTTTAAATAGTTCTCTGACACAGGGACAGTATCATACCGCATTAAAATATGCGATGCAGGGAAGATACAAGATCATCTATGTGGCACCAGAACGCTTGGAAACAGAAGGTTTTATCAATTTTGCACTAAATAGTGGAGTGAAGATATCAATGTTGGCAGTTGATGAGGCACATTGTGTGTCTCAGTGGGGGCAGGATTTCAGACCAAGTTATCTAAAGATTTTGGAATTTTTAAAGAAACTTCCGTATCGGCCTGTACTGACTGCATATACAGCAACAGCGACAGCAGAAGTCAGGGATGATATTATGGATATTTTGAACCTGAGAGATCCATTTGTATTAACGACAGGGTTTGATCGGGAGAATCTTTACTATGCAGTAAAACGTCCAAGGGATAAGTATAGAGAATTACTAAGTTATTTAAAAGAAAAAGAAGAAAAGATGCCAGGAAGCAGCGGGATCATTTACTGTTTATCTAGGAAAAATGTTGAGGAAGTCTGCTATCAGTTAAGAGAAGATGGATTCTCCGTGACAAGATACCATGCAGGATTATCGGATGAAGAACGAAAGGAAAATCAGGAAGATTTTATCTATGACAGAAAGCAGATCATGGTAGCGACAAATGCCTTTGGAATGGGAATCGACAAGCCGGATGTCCGTTTTGTTGTTCATTATAATATGCCGAAGAACATGGAAAGTTATTATCAGGAAGCAGGAAGAGCAGGACGTGATGGAGAACCTGCGGAATGTATCTTATATTATGCGCCGATTGATAACCGAACCAATCGTTTTCTGATCGAAAATGGAGAGGAGAATGAGGAATTAGATGCGATCACAAAGCAGATCGTGATGGAAAGAGACTGGGAAAGACTTCGTCAGATGACATTTTACTGCTATACGAAGGAATGTTTACGTCATTATATTTTAAATTATTTTGGAGAACAGACAAGCGGATACTGTGGAAACTGCTTAAACTGTCTGACCGAGTTTGAAACGGTTGATGCAACAATGGAAGCGAAAGCTATCATCCAATGTATTAGAGATTGTTATCGAGATTTCGGACTATCAACGATCGTGGATATTTTAAAAGGTTCAAAGAGCCAGAAAGTATTAAGCCGTCATTTAGATGAAAATTCACAATATGGAGCATTGGCATCAGAAAGCATTGCAAGGATACGACAGATCATCAATGAAATGTTAGTCTATGGATATCTGGAAATGACAGATGATGAATATCCGGTTTTAAGCGTTGCAGATATTACTAAGATTGATGATAACTGGAACTTTGAGATCAAGATTCCAAAAGATGTCGAAAAAGAGAAAGAAGAACGCAAGATTCAGACGAAGAAACGTAAGAAAGCAGGGGCTGTGGCAGCACTTGCTGAGGAAGATACAGAATTGTTCGAAGCATTACGTGTACTTCGAAGAATGATCGCATCCGAACAGAAAATCCCGCCATATATGGTATTTTCCGATAAGACACTGGTACATATGAGTACGATGAAACCTTCTAATGATGAGGAAATGTTAGAAGTCAATGGAGTCGGAGAACATAAGCTTCAGAAATATGGCGAACGTTTTTTAAATGAAATTCAGAAATATAAATAAAATACATAGATAATAGGAAAAGGAATTCCGTATGAACTATTTTGAAACAAATTTAGAAGAAATATCAAGATCAATACAGTTGCTTGCGCAGATATTTGAATATCAGGTGTTTGAACTTCAAGTTGAAGAAAAAGATGGAAATCAAACAGGATATGTTCCATATATGATGAACGATGCAATTGAGTGTTATCTAAGTTTTCATGGACTTCGTATCTCTGGAAAATATGACAAAGACTATGAAGGAGAGATGTGGGCACAACTGGAAGAACGAGAAGGTCGTTATGGGTTGATCGTTCATCAGGGAGAAGAAAGTGTTTTTACAATGTGGTTTGATGAGATCATGGAACATACGAACTGTTACCGGTATCATGAGATCGGACATTTCTGGAGAGATGGAGCTGAGCAGTGGCGCCAGCTAGTCTATATGATTGGAACGATCCGTGAGAAATATCGCTTTTTAGGGGAAGAAGTGTGTAATGATCAAGAGATGGAGATCATGTCACTGATCGAATTTGCACCATTTTATTACTATTTTCCGATCAATGAAGATCCAGAAGAATGGTATGACAAAACCGAAGAAGGATTAGAATGTATGAGAAATCTTGCTATGCAGGCAGGGGATAAAGATTATTTAAAATGGATCGATAAATATGAGAAGCACCCAAGCAAACGAATGGAGATGACGCTTGCAAAGAAACTGCAAGATCCAAAGAGACAAGATTTATATGAATTGATCTGCGAGAAAGTCTGCAATGCTTCTGATCCATATCCAGCAAGGAATTATGGAGAAAGAATCGATCAGAAGATTCAACGATACAGGGAACAGGTTGATAAAAAACTGAAAGAACAAGGATTTACAGGAACTTATCCACAATATGAGAGCGAACATTTATCGGTTTGTGTAACAGAAGAACATCCATTTACGATCTTGGAATCTGAAGATTTTAAATTTAAGATTCAGTTGATGATCTCAGAATGCAGAGAAAAACATCCGAGAAAAAATGCTGGATTTTTTAAAGGATATCAAAGAAAAGGCAAAATAAAAAGACTCGATTTTTAATTATGAAAATCGAGTCTTTTCTTTCACTGATTTATTTATTCTTCAGTCGCTTCTTCGTCTTCATCTTCAGGAACAGCTTCAGGTTCTGCGATGTTAACGATCAGAGTATCTTCTGGTGTAACAAGAGAGATCTTGCTGTTAGCAACTAATGGCAAGTCTTTGACATGGATCATATCACCAACATTGTACTGTGTTAAATCAATCTCAACCTTTTCAACGATATCAGCTGGGAATGCTTTGTATTCGATTTCAGATAAGGACTGTTCAACGATACCATTCTGTACAGCATCTTCGTTTAATAATTCGATCGCAGCAGTTGTGTGGATCTTTTCGTCAGCAACTAATGCCTGGAAGTTAATAAACATTGTTTCGTTTTTCATGGCATTGTAGTCGATTTCTTTTACGATGGCGTCTACATTTTCTCCGTCAACAAGTAAAGTAATATGAGCTCCTTTTTTGTTATCCTTTAAGAATTTAGCGGCTTCACGGGAATCAACTTTCAATGGAATGGAATTTTCGATATCTCTGCCAAACAGATTTCCGATAACATAACCTTCTTTTCTTAATTTTTTAGCCTTTGTTTTCAAATCTCTTTTTTCTGCAGTTAATGTGTTCATAAAAAGTTCCTCCTTGAAAAAACATTAAGATATTATGCATGTTATGGTATAACACCGGAAGTACTTTGTGTATAAAATATATAAATACACAAAAAGAGCTCCCAGTGTAGTGGAAGCTCTTGCTGTATTGTAGGTGTTTCTATGCACTTGAGTTTATTATATCACTACTTTTTAATTTTTAAAGGGGTAAAATTGATGTATTTTTAAAAGAACAAAATGAATAAAAATCACATATATTAAATAGAAGAAAAAAGAAAGGAAAAAAGACTGTGATTTATGATTTTGCCGTTATCGGCGGTGATATGAGACAGGTATATTTAGCCAACTATCTAAAAAATCAAAGATATCAGGTTATCACATATGCAACCAAAAAAGAAGGCTCAGAATGCAAGGAAGGTAAATCTTTTGAAAATGTCATAAGAGAAGCGAAGTGCATGATTGGACCCGTCGTTTTTTCAAAAAACGGGGAAATCACAGGAAGTTCTAGTAACAAAAAAATGTCAGTAGAAACACTGCTTCAAGAAATGACGAAAGAACAGATTTTATTTGGGGGATGTATCAATGAAGAAATTCGACATGAATGTGAACAAAAAGAAATCAAAGCATTTGACTTCATGAAAATGGATGATGTCGCTATCTACAATGCGATCGCAACTGCAGAAGGTGCGATCATGGAAGCGATCAAGATGCAGCCGATCAATCTTCACAAAAGTCGTTGTCTGGTCCTTGGCTATGGAAGATGTGCAAAAGTTCTTGCAGCGAAACTAAAAGGAATGGATGCTCAGGTAACAGTCTGTGCCAGAAATAAAACAGCAAGAAGTCTTGCAAAATCTTTTGGACTTGAGGTTATGGATTTTACGGAACTAAAACGGCGGATCTGTCAGTATGATCATATTTTTAATACCGTTCCAAAACAGATCCTAAAAGAAGATATCCTCAGGAAGATCTCCAAAGAATCCTGTATCATAGATATTGCTTCCTATCCTGGTGGAACAAACCATCAAATGGCGGAAAAACTAGGAATCTGTGCAAAACTATGCCCAAGTCTTCCAGGCATTTATTCCCCGAAATCTTCTGGGATCATGCTTGCAAAAAAAGTTTTAGAAATCAGTGGAGAGATCAAACATGGTATTGAAAAATAAAAGAATCGGAGTAGCAATGACAGGTTCCTTTTGCACTTACACAAAAGCCTTTGAACAGATCGATCGCTTACTAGAAGAAGGTGCGATCCTGCAGACGATCTTTTCTGACATATCCCAGCATATCAAATGCA
>ULMW01034931.1_pt1 | contig 10591 bp, 10 predicted proteins | sample 1951761 | NCBI WGS metagenome assembly ULMW01 (sample SAMEA4835561, study PRJEB28245) | human gut metagenome | biome: gut microbiome; material: fecal sample | place: Denmark | collected 2008 | reverse complement strand
GAAGAGCTATGACAGATATTGAAAAGATGCAAGGTACGTTTGATACACCAGATACTACAGGAGAGATGTCAGTGCTTCAAGGAATAGCACCAGTTTCTACGATGCAAGGATATCAAAAAGAAGTATTAGCATATTCCAAAGGTATGGGAAGATTATTTACAACCTTAAATGGATATGATATCTGCCATAATGAAGAAGAAATCATAGAAGCCAGTGGATATGATCCAGATAGAGATCTTGAAAATCCATGTGGATCTGTTTTCTGTTCCCATGGAGCCGGGTATAATGTCGCATGGAATGAGGTACCAGAACATATGCATCTAGAGAGCGTTCTTGCGAAAGAAATCGAGGAAGAGGAATTTGATGAACTGACACAGCGAAGGGCTTATATTGAAGAAGAATCAATTGATACAGAGGAAATCGATCGGATTCTTGAACAAACATTTTATGCAAACCAGCATAATAAAAGTAAATGGAAGAAGAAAACAGCAAGGCTTGTACAGGATTATCATACATCTGCAGAAAAATCATCGGTAAAAAGAGATATGTCCAAGAAATACCTGCTGGTTGATGGATATAATATCATTTACGCATGGGATGATCTGAAGGAATTATTAGATACGAGTGTAGATGCAGCCAGAGGAAAATTACTTGATGAAATGAGTAATTATCAGGGAATGAAGGGCATGGAGCTGATCGTTGTGTTTGATGCATATCGTGTGAAAGGACATGAAACAGAGATCACAGATTACATGAATATTCATGTAGTCTACACAAAAGAAGCAGAAACAGCAGATCAGTATATTGAAAAATTTGCCCATACTCATGGACGAAAATACGATGTAACAGTTGCAACATCCGATGGATTGGAACAGATCATTATCCGCGGACAAGGCTGCCGTCTGCTTTCTGCAAGAGAATTAAAGAGAGACTATGAAGAAGCAAAAGCACAGATCAGAACAGAATATCTGGAGAATCAGAAAAATGAGAAAACTTATATGATGGATGGAATATCCTTGGAGAAAGAACAGCCAGAGAAGGAAAACTGATCATACAAAAATGGAGGCGGTAACATGGGGAAGATTTATCTGGAAGGTGCAGATAATACGAGAGACCTTGGCGGATTAAAAACGACAGAAGGTGCAGTGATCAAAGATAAACAGCTGATCCGCAGCAACCGTTTATCAAGGATTACGCAGAAAGATAAGATTTTACTGGAAACAGAATATCATTTACAGAAAATTCTGGATTTAAGAACACCAATGGAAGTAGAACAAGAGCCAGATCTGGAAGTGGCGGGAGCTGTTTATGAGAATATTCCGTTTTTTATGGAAAGCATGGTGGGAGTCAGCCGGGAGCAGGAAACAAGAAAACAGATGTTACATATGGAAGAATTTCCAGAGATGTCAGATATTTATAAGATGATGATCAAAGAAGAATTTTGCAGAAAGCAGATCTCACAAGCAGTCAGAGAGATTATGAATAAAAAAAATGGTGCGGTTTTATGGCATTGTACAGAAGGAAAAGACCGTTGTGGATTGTTATCAGCAACCATTTTATTTTTGCTTGATGTGTCTGAAGATGACGTGATGGAAGATTATCTAAAGACCAATAAAGCTGCGATCACAAGAGTAGAAAAATTAAAAAAGAAACTTCATTTAGCAGGATTGCATCGCGAAAAAATCGAAAAAATAGAGGGTTATTTTGTGGCAAAAGAAGAATTTTTAAATGCAGCACTTAAAACGATGAAAGAAGAATATGGTTCTATTAATCAGTTTATGATCAAGGGATTAAATATTTCCATGCAGCAAAAAGAGGATTTTAAACAAAAAGTACTGGAGTAGACAATGGAAGAGAAGAAGAGAACAATTGTTATGTTTGGGGATTCCCTGACCGACTATTTCCCAATGGAAAAATTAAAAGATATAGATGCACAGTTCATTAACAGTGGAGTTGCAGGGGATACGATCGCAGAGATGGGTGCAAGACTGGCTTATGACGTATTTCCATATAAACCAGATATCATTATCATGCAAGGTGGTGCAAATGATTTCCTGATGTCATTGTATCCAGGAGCAAGAGTGTTAGCAGAACGATTGATCAGACTTGCACGAAGGATTCGGCAGCAATTGCCAGATACAAAGATTTATATTGAATCTATGTATCCGGCATATACCAAAAGGATTGGATTGATGCCGTCCTGGGCAGAAGGAAAATCCAATAAAGAGATTCAAAAGATCAATACAGAAATACAAAGATTGTGCAAACAGGATAACTTTGAGTATGTTGATGTATTTGATAAATTGATTGGAGAAGATGGGCAGTTGTCAAGAGAGTATACCGTGGACGGAATACATTTGCAGGAAAATGCCTATGATGTTGTAGCTGCGATTATTTATCATTTGATGGAAGGTTGATCATTAACCTTCCAAATTACAATTTCAATACATCCAGATCTTCAGGTATATAAAGTGTTCCAGTATAATACTGCTTGCCTTCCTTCATATATTTTTCTTGACGATGCAGCATATTTTTATCTTCTGTATGCCATAGAACCAGATTTGGAATCTTTAGATGTTCTGCTAATTCACAGGCATCTTTTACCGTACTATGGTGTTTTTCATAAGGTTTAAAAATATCCCTCTCACCATACACACAAAATGCTTCATGAAGCAGCCAGTCAGAATCTTTCACAAAATCATAAAGAGATTCACGATAAGGTTCATCTCCAGGAAAGGATACCCTTAATCCATTTTCCATAACCGATGTGAAACCAAACTGTTTTTCTTTTGTAGAGCCGATATCAAAGAATGTAAAAGAATCTCCAAGAATCTGAATCGTATCTCCATGTGCAATGACATGAAATACAATACGTTCATCAAAATGCTTATAAAATTTCTTACCAACGGTAAGTTTTGTCAGTGTTTTGATCGTATGAACCAGTTCTTCATGACAGTAGATCGTCAGAGTGCCATCATAAGTTCCCTTGTTCATAGAAGTAGCGATCATACGGATCATCCAGACCATTCCTAAAATATGATCATTATGAGCATGTGTCACAAAAATATTATGAATGCTTTCAAGAGTGATTCCAGCTTTGTCAAGCTGAGATAGAATTCCATTTCCGCCGCCGGCATCGACAAGGAAGTATTCTTCACCTTTTTGCATGGCATAACAAGTGTTATAGCAATGAATTGCCTGTGCATTTCCAGTTCCTAAAACGATCAGTCGTTCCATAAAAATCTCCTTTATATATCATCATAAGTGTATAAAATCATCGTATCTTTCTGCATTATATTACATTTTTATGAAGATGGGAAATTCCTTTTTACGATTCTTGATATTTCCTGTCAGTCAGCTATAATAAGGATAGTGTATACATGGAGAAAGGCGAAGGAAAAGACGATGCTTAAGATACAATACAGAGATGCAAAAGATGGAGGAATCGAAGTTCTTCGTTGTTTCAGCAAAGAAGATCAAGTAGAGATTCCTTCGGAAATTGAAGGAAAAAGAGTTACGAAGATTGGTGATTATGCATTTTCTGCGCATAAACGAAAAGAAGACGAAGCAAAAGAGATTATGATCGGCGAAGACTTTTTGGGCAGTGAAGATGAACCGATGTTTTGCGGGGAGGCAGTAAAAGAAGTTTATCTGCCGCCGGATACTGTGGAAATAGGGAAATATGCATTTTATGGCTGTGTAAATCTGACAACACTTGGGTTTTCAGATTCTCTTTTAAGAACAGGAGCAGGAATTTTTACAGGATGCAAGCTGCAAAAGATCTACTATGATGTTTATGAGGATAAAAAAAGTGCTTTAAGAGACGTTGTAAGAGATACTCGTTTTCCATTGCAGGTAAATATCCGTTATAAAGAAGAAGAAAAACAAAGTCGTTTATTTTATCCAGAGTATTATGAAGAGGCTGTGGAAAATACACCAGCAAGAATTGTGGAGACACATTTTCATGGAACAGGATATCAATATCGCCAAAGTTTTTTGCGAGGAGAGATCGACTATCGTAAATATGATGATATTTTTCCAGTGGCAGCAGTTCAGGAAGATCTGGACATTGTATGGGAGATATTAGCTGGGCGTATGTTAATGCCATACGGGGTATCAGATTTTGCATGGATGCAATACGAGGGATATATAAAGCAGAACCAATGCGAGATGATGAATTATTTAAAAGAAGAAGATCAGATGCCATTTATCAATTTGATGGCTGAGAAGAATTATTTCAGTAAAGAAGGAATCGAAGCAGCGATCGACTGGGCATCCAGAAAGCAGAAAACAGAACTTTTAAGTATTTTGATGAACGAACAGCATAAGAGATTTCCAAAGAAAAAGAAAACATTTGAATTATAGATAAGATAAAGGGAAATGAATAATGGAAGAAAATATCAATGAGCGTCTCAGTGAACTTGGAACAAAGATCCTTGCGACGACAAGAAATGAATTATATATCCATATGCGTTTTTTAGATGTGGCATTAAGCAGTTTTGCTTATGTGATCGATCCTTCTGTAAATGGTGTTGGAACGGATGGAATGTGTATGTTTTATCATCCAGGAGCTTTAGGAGGCATGTACAGGCAAAACAGAGTCCGGATGAATCGTGCATATCTTCATATGGTGCTTCACTGCATTTTACATCATGTGACAAGAAGAAAAGGAAGAGATAAGACTCTATGGAATATTTCTTGTGATATCGCAGTCGAATCAATTATTGATCACTGGCATTTAAAATGTATCCATATGGTGCAAACAAGGCTGCGCAAAGACATTTACGGGCAGCTTGAGAGGAACCTCAAAGTATTGACAGCCGAGGGGATTTATCGACAGTTGGTTTCTTTTGGATTAGAAGAGAAGAAAATAAAAGAACTGCAGATGGAATTTCGAGTAGATGACCACCAGTATTGGCCAGAAGATCCCAAACAAGATCTTCATCAGGAAGTAGAAAATAAATGGAAAAATATCAGTGAAAAAACGGAAACAGATATGGAGACATTTTCCAGTGAAGAGTCACAACAAGCAGGGGATCTGATCGGACAGGTACAGGTAGAAAACAGAGACCGTTATGATTATCGTGAATTTTTAAGAAAATTTTCGGTTTTAAGAGAAGAAGTCAGTGTAGATCCAGATTCGTTTGACTATATATTTTACAGTTATGGACTTTCTATGTATGGAAATATGCCATTGATCGAGCCGCAGGAGTGGAAGGAAGTAAAGAAAGTTGAAGACTTTGCCATCGTGATCGATACATCAATGTCATGTTCTGGTGATCTGGTAAAGAAATTTCTGGAAGAAACATATGGTGTGTTAACGGAAGCAGAGAGCTTTTTTCATAAGGTAAATATTCATATCATTCAGTGTGATGAGATGGTACAAAACGACCAGAAGATCACAGATGAAAAAGAATTAAAAGAATATATGGAACATTTGGAACTGATCGGAGAAGGTGGGACAGATTTCCGGCCAGCATTTGAATATGTGAATCATCTGATTGAACAGGGTGAATTTTATCATCTGAAGGGATTGATCTATTTCACAGATGGAAAAGGAACCTATCCAAAGAAGAAACCACCATATCAGACAGCATTTATTTTTATGCAGGAAGAATACGAAGATGTGGATGTACCGCCATGGGCAGTTAAATTGATCGTCGATGCCGAAGATCTTGATGAAGGAGAAGAAGAACATGAATATTAAAAGAGCAAAACAGGAAATCAAAGATTCCATTGAAGCTTATCTTACAAAGGATAATTATGGAGAATATAAAATACCATCCATCAGACAGCGTCCGATCCTTTTGATGGGCCCTCCGGGAATTGGAAAAACACAGATCATGGAACAGATCGCAAGAGAATGTGAGATTGGATTGGTAGCTTATACGATCACGCACCACACAAGACAGAGTGCGATCGGTTTGCCATTTATCAGAGAAAAAGAATATAGTGGACAAACATATTCTGTTACGGAATATACGATGAGTGAGATCATTGCATCTGTTTATGAAAAGATTGAACAGACTGGAAATAAAGAAGGTATTTTATTTATTGATGAGATCAACTGTGTATCTGAGACATTGGCACCAACAATGCTTCAGTTTTTGCAGTGTAAGATGTTCGGGAATCAGAAAGTACCAGATGGCTGGATCATCGTAGCGGCAGGAAATCCACCAGAATACAATAAATCTGTCAGAGATTTTGACGTAGTTACCTTGGACCGTATGAAGAAGATTGATGTGGAAGCAGACTATGAAGTGTGGAAAGAATACGCATATCAGGCAGGAATCCACCCAGCAATCCTTACATATCTTGAAATCCGTAAAGAATATTTCTATCGTATGGAAACAACAGTTGATGGAAAGGCGTTTGTTACAGCCAGAGGATGGGAAGATCTGTCTCAGTTATTAAAAGTTTACGAAGAACTTGGAAAAGATATTGACAGAGAAGTGGTATTTCAGTACTTACAGCATCTGAAGATCGCCAAAGACTTTGCCAACTATTATGAATTATATAAGAAATACAAAGAAGACTATGGAATCGAGCGTATTTTAAAAGGACAATGGAATCAGGAAACGATCGGCAGATTAAAATTCGCAGCATTTGATGAGAAATTAAGTGTTGTCGGATTGTTAAATGGAAAATTGTCCGAAATGTTTGCTGAATCTTATCGACAGGATGCTTATGTTACGGAATTATTTGGCTGGCTAAAACAACTTAAAACAGGCAAGACATTAAGTCAGGTAGTCAAAGAAATCCATGAGGACTTCGACGAAAAGAAAAAGACAGAGAAACTTGGAAAAGCACAGGAACATATGTTGCTTGATGTGATCAAGACTCTGGAGTCATACGAACAGATCAGCAAAGCTGAACATTTAGAAGCAGAAGCAGAATTTGAACGTGTGAGAGAAGAATTCAAGAAAGAACCAGCAAAATTAGAACAGCAGATAGAGAATACAACCAAAGCACTAGACAATGCATTTGACTTCATGGAAGAAGCCTTTGGACAAAGTCAGGAAATGGTTGTATTTGTGACAGAACTGAATGTTAATTATTACAGTGTCTGGTTTATCAAGGAAAATGGATGTGATAAGTATTATCAATATAATAAAGGACTTTTGTTTGATGAACAGCAAGCGGAGATCATGGCAGAGATGGATGAACTGGAGAGAAAATTTTAACATAAAAAGATCAATCACAGTTATCCATTCTTCTAAGTTCAGGTAGCACAGTACAAAGCATCGTAATGAAGCAAAAGCCTCCACCGATCACATTAGAAACAGGTTCCGCAAGGAATACCCCGGAAGTTCCCATGTGCAATACATAAGGCATAAAATAAGTTAATGGAATAACAATAAATACCTTACGAAGCAATGAGAAAAAGATCGCATGTTTCTTTTTGTTTAGAGATTTAAATACTGTCTGTCCAATATACTGCAGATCCATAAAGATAAAAGCAGCAAAATACTGATTCAATGCAGGAACGGAATCTTTTACAAGTGAAGGATCAGAGCTGAATACACGGATCAATGCACCAGGAGCAAAAATGATAACACTCCACATAACGGCTGTATAGCATAGGATCATAGCAGACATAACGATCATAGCCTTTCTTACACGAGCTGGACGTCTGGCACCATAGTTATAACTTAAGATCGGAGAACCGCCTTCATTCATGGCATAAATCGGGGTTTCCACAAGTTGTCGTACACTTGATACGATCGTCATGACAGAGATATAAATATCTCCGCCAGTCACAGAAAGTACATTGTTGCAAACAATACTTACCAGACCGTTAGTTAATTGCATGATAAATCCGGCAGTTCCAAGGCTGATGATATTCTTTGCATATCCTAAACTTTCTGACAGCTCATTTTTATGAAGAAAACGTACCTTTAATTCTGCTTTTTTTGTAAGGAAAAATAATACAAAAGAAGCAGAAAGACATTGTGAGATCACAGTTGCGATCGCAGCACCCCGAACGCCAAACCCTAATACAAAAATAAAGAATGGGTCAAGCAGTAAGTTGGCAACGGCACCGATCGCAACAGAAAACATTCCGATGGTTGAATATCCTTGTGCATTAATAAATGGATTCATTCCAATGGCGATCATAGATGGCAGTGTACCGATCAGATAGATCATCATATATGGAAAAGCATAAACGAGAGCATCCTTGGAAGCCCCGAATAATATCAAAAGCGGGCGTGCAAATAAAAGCCCAATGAGCATCAATACGACAGCACTAAAACAAACCATAGTAAATGATGTATTCATGATATGGACAGCCTGTTTATTTCTCTTTTGCCCTCGGCTGATCGAAAATAAAGGAGCTCCGCCACTTCCAAATAAGTTAGCAAATGCAGTAATGATCACAACCAGCGGAAAGCACAGTCCAACAGCACCAAGTGCAGCTGTTCCAATATGTGGGATTCGTGCGATATAAATACGGTCAACAATGTTATATAATAAGTTTAAGATCTGAGCAACAAGCATAGGAAGTGCTGCTGCAAAGATATTTTGGGTTACAGAACCATTTTCAAAATCAATTCGTTTCATTTTTAAGATTATCTCTTTCCAGTTTCATTATATTTTTATTTATCATGGCATCGTTTCATTTATTCTATTATAATACAAATTGAAAGAAAATCTATATGGATAAAGGAGTAGGTATAGTATATGAAAATCGAATATAATGAAAAAGAAATCGCAGCAATGGCAGAATTCCACAAAGGAAACAGAGCAGAAGGTTTAAGATTACAAGAAGAATTCGCATCAGAATTTCGAAAAGAATATGCAGACAAAGACCATTGCCCATGTCAAAAAGCCTGTAGATATCATGGAAATTGCAAAGAATGTGTGGCAATTCACAGAGCCCATCAGGAACACGTTCCAAACTGCATGCGCCCGATGATCAATAAGAAATTAAAAATTTTGTCAGAATTAACGGAACATACATTGGCAAATGAGATTGAGGCACCGAAAGAGGTTTTGCGGAAGGAATTTCAAAAGTAGATTTATAAGGAATGCAAAGGTTACAAGGAAGTTATCCAGTGATCTAAATCTTTTATACGGCAAGAAAGTATTGATTTTTCTCGATGAATATGCAGATAAGCCAGCCATGATCATAGAATAAAAAAATTTATTAAGAAAAAAATACCTATTATAGAATTTAAATAATGGTGCAATTTTTGCACCTTCGAATTGACGAAGTGCAAAAATTGCACTATTATAAATTAAGAGGTGCAATTATGATGGGTGAGTTAAAAAAAATGAGAACTGAAAAAAAGATGACACAACAACAAGTTGCTGATTTGGTAGGAATATCTTTACGTTCTTATAAATCATATGAGAATGATGAGAAAAAACAAGGAAGTTTGAAATACAAATATATATTAGAAAAACTTTCAGAAATAAATCCAATAGACGAAGAACATGGAATTATTGATATAGAATATATAACTGAAAAATGCGGAAATGTATTTCAAAAATATGATGTAAATTTTTGTTATCTTTTTGGATCTTACGCTAAATCGAAAGCAAAGCCAACCAGTGATGTGGATCTGTTAATTTCAGCAAATGTAAAAGGACTAAAATTTTATGGATTAGTCGAAGAAATTAGAGAAGCACTACACAAAAAAGTAGATGTTTTAGAAATTAATCAATTAAAAGATAATTTAGAATTAACACAAGAAATATTAAAAGATGGGATAAAAATATATGGATAATGTAAAGAATGATCGTTATTACATTCAAAAAATACGAAACGATTTGCAATTTATAGTACAACATATGAAAGATGTAGATATAGAAGAATTGAATGCAAATGAAATATTACTGGATTCAATGTTGTTTCGAATGATTCAGTTATCTGAAAATGCAAAGAAATTGTCGGATGAGTATAAAGAGAAAAGAGGATATATTCCATGGAATGCTATGTATGGATTGAGAAATCGTATTGTACACGATTATGGAAATGTTGATTTAAATATTGTCTTTGAAACATTAAAAAATGATATACCAGAATTGTTAGAGATGATAAAAGGATAATGTTAACCCACGTTGCTTGCCGCAACGACATATTTTGGTGTAAATTCAATACATCAAAATATAAGGAGAGACAATAATTATGTTTAATGAGAATCTGAAAATAATAAGAAAAGCAAAAGGATACACACAAGAAGAATTAGCAATCAAAATTCACGTAGTAAGACAAACCATCAGCAAATGGGAAAAGGGTGTTTCCCAAACAAAAAGATATTAAGAAACAGCCCATGTTTACCTGCTTGCAAACAAAAGAATATTGCTACTAGACTAAGAGATACTACATAAGTGTGTTGGTATCTCTTTTTTGTTGCCGTGAAACAGCAGACTATTTCATTTCTGCTTGATTACCTTAAAACTTATTAGTCTATGGTTTGTCAAGGGCTTGTTGCGTGAGAAATGCTGAATATCACCCTTTACAAAACATAGGCTGATAAGTAACTTTTCAAAAGCAGAAAAGAAATGGCAATGCTTATAACAATATGATATAATGCAGATGAAGACAAAAAAGGAATTTGTCGAGCTGGTTAGTTCGAGATAATTT
>ULMW01053156.1_pt1 | contig 10813 bp, 9 predicted proteins | sample 1951761 | NCBI WGS metagenome assembly ULMW01 (sample SAMEA4835561, study PRJEB28245) | human gut metagenome | biome: gut microbiome; material: fecal sample | place: Denmark | collected 2008 | reverse complement strand
GCTGCCAATCATACCGTCGGATACGACACAGGATAACAGGGATTCAATTCCTGCAAGCACCGCAATTGTCAGTGCATCCGGGAATAAATCACGAATCATGCCAAGACTTATTTTCGGCATGGAAATGCCCGGTACTTTATTGGATATTGTATACAAATCGCCAATCGTCTTTACATTCATGTGAAGCAGCTTTACCATTAAAATTGCTACGATAACTGCAATCAATGACGGTGGAATTTTTTCCGTGACCTTTGGAAACACAATCAGAATCGCAAGGGATACCAGTCCGACAATTAATGCCTGCACCTGAATTGTTCCGATACACGCAACACATTCTTTAACCTTGTCTATGGTTTCCACCGGTGAATATGTAAATGTCAGTCCCAAAAAGTCCTTGACCTGTCCGATAACAATCGTTACGGCAATACCAAAGGTAAAGCCCGATGTAATCGTATACGGAATAAAACGGATTAAATTTCCGAACTTTAAAAGTCCCATTATAATAAGAAGGATTCCCGCCATAACGGTTGCCACAACAAGACCTTCCATCTGGTGTTCTGCGACAATTCCGGCTACAATCGTTGCAAATGCGGCGGTCGGTCCTGCAATCTGCACACGGCTTCCGCCCAGAAACGAAATGACAAATCCGGCAAAAATTGCCGTGTAAATACCCTGTTCCGGTCCGACACCAGAAGCAAGGGCTAACGCAATCGACAGCGGAAGCGCAATAATCGCCACAATAATACCGGCAATCACGTCTTTTACAAACTGCTCTTTTGAATATCCTTTCATGCAGTCAAACAACTTTGGTACAAACTGATTCATTTTTCTAACCTTTCTCTTTCTTTTCTTTGAAACACGCTGTTATACACCACATCCACGCGTGACAGCATTTCCTCTTACAGGCATGTCCAATTATAAATTTAATGTAAAAATTTTATAAACAAAAAACGTTTCTATTATAGCACACCTGCATAAATTTGCAAGCAAAAAAAACAGGCCGGAATGTGCCGTCCCTCAAAGGATAAACCTTTTGGGAAACGGTCATTCCGACCCGCTTTATATGTCATACCTTATAAGTCCTGTCTTATATACTATGGCTTTACGTGTTTATAAATCAATACAAATGCACTGCGAGCTGTTTATGACTCAGATTCTACCGCATTATCATTTAAGAAATTCTGTACCTTCTGATACAGCACTTCGTAACCGACTTCTGAATTCATCTCATTGCCGTAGTTGTCTAAGATTTCCTGATAATTTGTGTATCCGTAGTAATCTGCAAGCTGTGCACCCATGTCGTTAATTTCATCGGCAGAAACCGTGATTTTTTCATTCGATGCAATCAGTGTCAGCACCATTTTTTCAAGAAGGTACTGCTGTGCATATTCTACTGCATAGTCATTAAAAGCGTCCTGTGATTCAAATCCGTATACCTGTGAAAGATATGAATCTAAATCAGAAATGCCGTAAGATGAACCATATGAGTTAAACTCTGACTCAACATTAGACTTTAATGTATTTACAAGGCTGTCTAATTCTTCCTGCGGATAACCGCTTGGTGTCAGATTTTCGCTGAGCTTGGAATAAACTGCCTGATATTTGTCACTTGCAAATGTAGATTCTGCCTGTGATGTCAGGTAATCCTTTACATAGCTTCTTAATTCAGCAACTGTTGTTGCTTCTACGCCGAGTGTAGACGCATTTTCAGCAACCCATGCATCTGTCAAATCCGGCACAGTGCTTTTCTGGATAGACTTTACGGTTACAACGAAAATAACATCTTTTCCCGCAAGGTCAGAGCTTGAGTAGTCTGAAGGGAACGTACACGGAATATTATATTCCTGACCGACTGTCAGACCGATAAGTCCCTGGTCTAAATCGGTAATAAACTTGCCTGAACCGATGGTATAGCTGGCATCCGTTGCTGTACCGCCTGAGAACGCTTCTCCGTTTAACAGACCGCTGTAATCAAGCTTTACCGTATCGCCGGAAGCCGTCACGCCTTCTGTAACCGTTTCTGTTGTAGCTGTCTGTGATAATAACTTTGAAATGTAGCTTTCTACGTCATCATCAGATACCGTAAGAGATGAACGGTCTACAGATACTTCAACGCCCTTGTAATCCGGCAGTGTTACATACTGCTTGTAAACATCTGCATTGGATGTAATTGTTCCTGCATATTCTTCTGCTGTAACCTCTTTATTTACTGTAGATGCCGCATTATCCTGTGATGTCTTCTTGCCTCCGCAGGCTGTCAGGGACACTGCTAAAGATGCGGCAAGCATAACACCGAAAAATCTTTTTTTCATAAATCAAATTTCCTTTCGTTTCATCATTCCTATATTTTGATGTGTCACAATTTTACATGACTATATTGTTATAGCATAAATCATGATAAAAAAAAAGCCGTTTCACATTTTTTTCATGATTCCGGCGCAATTCTTCTTAATTTTTATAGATTTTATACGAAATATCCGCTATAATCATTTTGTTATGAAAATATTTTTTAGAAAATTGAAAACGGCTTTTTTTTCACCGCTGCTGATACTCTGCATGCTTTCGGCCTGCAGCTGCCAGACACGGCTCTCTGACCCGGTCACCGTCACCGGATATAAGCTCAATACTTATGTACAGATTTCTTCCTATATAAATGTATCCAAATCCGTTTTAAACGGCTGTCTGGATTTGTGCGATACGTATGAACAGCTCTGCTCCCGTACTTTAGAGAGTAGTACGCTTTATGCCGTGAACCACCGCCAGACCGATGAAATTCCGGCAGAGCTTGGTGAGCTGATTGCCACCGGCTTAGACTACTGCCGCATTTCCGGCGGTGCGTTTGATATCACTATCGGAAGTGTCTCACAACTCTGGGATTTTACCGCAGAACAGCCGGCCGTTCCGGATGCCGCCGCCATTGCCAATGCATTGCAATATGTCGATTATACAAAAGTGGAACTTACACCGCTTGAAAACGGCAATTACCGCATTACCATGCCGGAGGGTACGATATTGGATCTCGGTGCGATTGCAAAGGGCTATATTGCGGATAAGATCAAAGATTATCTGTTAGCACATGATATTACAAGTGCCATGATTAATCTGGGCGGCAATGTGCTGTGTGTCGGCGGAAAAAGTGACTCGAAGGATTTTACGGTCGGTGTAAAAAAGCCATTTACACAAAGCAATGAACTTTTGCTGACGTTAAATCTGCGGGACTGCTCTGTGGTGTCTTCCGGCACGTATGAACGGTATTTCTATGAAAATGATACCTTTTATCATCACATTTTAAATCCCGCAACCGGTTATCCTTACGACAACCGGCTGACAGATGTCACCATACTCTCTGCCGTTTCGCTGGACGGCGACTGTTTAAGCACCACGTGTTTTGCACTGGGGTTAGACGACGGTCTGGCACTCATTGAATCGCTGGACAATATCGAAGCCGTCTTTGTCACCACGGATGGAAGCATTTACTATTCCAGCGGCATGAGCCGGTATCTGAATGAGTGATACCGCAAATAAAAATTTGGAGGAAAAATCCTCTCCTCGCTTTAGGAGAAATGTGAGTAAACTCACATAGGATTTTCCTTCGGAAAACATGGAGGATTATATGATTCGTTCTTTTCTTGTTATTGTGTTCCTAATCCTGTTCTTTATCTTCAGCCTGATTGCGCTGCCGGTTGAATGGGTTATCGGAAAATTCAATCCCGATGTAAAGGCAGTTTCTTCCCTGCGGATTGTGCAGGGCGCTTTTCACATCATTTTATTTTTAGCCGGTGTGCATACAACTGTGACCGGACTGGAAAATATCCCGGACGATGAGCCGGTTTTATTTATCGGAAACCACCGCGGATTTTTTGATGTGATTATTTCTTATACGTATATGAAACGTCCGACCGGATTTGTTGCCAAAAAGGAAATGAAAAAGGCGCTGATTATCCGCCGCTGGATGGACAATTTATTCTGTCTGTTCTTAGACCGTGAAAATATGAAGGAAGGCTTAAAAACCATTTTAAAGGGAATTGACTACATTAAAGACGGCAAATCCATTGTTATTTTTCCGGAAGGCACACGCAATAAAGGCGAAGGTGTTCAGGATTTCCACGCCGGAAGCTTTAAATTTGCAGAAAAAACAGGCTGTAAGATTATTCCGATGGTACAGACCAATACCGACTGCATTTTTGAACGTCAGTTTCCGCGCTTAAAGGCAACACACACCACGCTCGCTTTCGGTAAACCGATTGATGTTAATTCTTTCCCAAAGGAAGAACGCAAAAAAATTGCCGCCTATACGCATGATGTCATTGTAGAAATGTATGAAAAAGAATAACTTTTTTCTTTTCAAATACGGGCATATATGCTATACTTTTATAGATATTTTAATAATTTAGGAGGACGATACTATGCCAGTCTGGGGAATCGTTTTATTAGTAATTTTCGTCATTTTACTTGCCGTATTTATCGGTTTAATGATTTTTGGAAACAAGCTCCGTAAACAGCAGGACGAACAGCAGGCGCAGATTGATGCGGCAAAGCAGGTGATGTCCATGTTAATCATTGATAAAAAGAAGATGAAGCTTAAAGATGCCAATCTTCCAAAGATGGTTTTAGAGCAGACACCAAAGTATCTGCGCGGCAGTAAGATGCCTATTGTAAAAGCTAAAATCGGACCGAGAATCATGACACTTATGGCAGACCCGAAGGTTTTTGACCAACTTCCGGTTAAGGCCGAAGTCAAAGCTGAAGTCAGCGGTATTTACATTACAGGAATCAAATCTGTACGCGGCGGTAAAGTCGTTGCAGAACCGGCTCCGAAGAAAAAAGGACTTAAAAAATTTTTCAGTAAGAACAAATAATTGATTTACATAAGGGCTGTTGCAGAAAGTATTCCTATTTTTTGCACAGCCCTTTCATCTAATTGAGTGCCATGTATCCGATGATACATAAGAATGGAGGATTTATGCGTAATCTCACACTTTTAACAGATTTATATGAACTGACTATGATGCAGGGATATTTTAAAACCGAAAATAACCGCACTGTTATTTTCGATGCCTTTCACAGAAAAAATCCATGTGACGGCGCTTATGCGATTTCCTGCGGCTTAGAACAGGTCATTGACTACATTAAGAATCTTCATTTTACAGAAGATGATATTGCATACCTGCGTAGTCTGTCTATCTTTGATGAAGACTTTCTGGAATATTTAAGTAACTTCCACTTCACAGGTGATATTTATGCCATTCCGGAAGGTACGGTCATTTTCCCGCGTGAACCGATTGTCAAGGTCATCGCACCGATTATGGAAGCACAGCTTGTTGAAACGGCTATTTTAAATATTATCAACCACCAGAGTTTAATTGCCACAAAGGCCGCCCGTGTCTGCTACGCCGCAAAGGGTGACGGTATTATGGAATTCGGTCTACGCCGCGCACAGGGACCGGACGCCGGTATTTACGGTGCAAGAGCCGCTGTTATTGCAGGCTGTGTCGGTACGAGCAACGTCCTGACCGGTCAGATGTTTGGTGTGCCAGTAAAGGGAACACACGCCCACAGCTGGATTATGAGCTTTCCGGATGAATATACTGCATTTAAAACCTATGCCGATTTGTATCCGGATGCGTGTATCCTGCTTGTCGATACGTATGACACCCTGCGTTCCGGTGTACCGAATGCGATTCGCGTATTTAAGGAAATGCGTGAAAAAGGCATTGATTTAAAGGGCTACGGTATCCGTCTGGATTCCGGCGATTTAGCTTATCTGACAAAGAAAGCGCGTAAAATGTTAGACGATGCCGGATTTGAAGATGCCATTATTTCCGCTTCCAGCGACTTAGACGAATATCTGATTGACTCCTTAAAGACACAGGGTGCGGCGATTACTTCATGGGGTGTCGGAACCAATCTGATTACTTCTAAGGACAACCCGGCATTCGGCGGTGTTTATAAGCTTGCCGCAGTGATGGGCGATGACGGCACATTTATTCCGAAAATCAAGCTGTCCGAAAATTCAGAGAAAATCACAAATCCGGGCAACAAGACGGTTTACCGTGTCTACGATGCCGACGGCATGATTAAAGCGGATTTAATCGCGCTGGCCGATGAAACGTATGATGAATCACAGCCTCTGCTTTTATTTGACCCTGTGGAAACGTGGAAAAAAACACTGATGGAACCGGGCGAGTATTCTATGCGTGAGATTATGGTGAAAGTATTTGATAAGGGCGAGTGTGTTTACGATTCGCCAAATGTCATGGACATTCAGAAATACTGCAAACAGGAGCAGGCAACGCTTTGGGATGAATCCAAGCGGCTGATTAATCCTCAGGTTGTTCATGTCGATTTATCACAGAAGCTTTATGATTTAAAGCAGGAACTCCTGCACAATTACGGACGGGAAAAGCTGTAGCAATACGGCTTCCCGCCCTTTTTTAATTTGCTTTCTATTTTTTCGAGTGTATTTAACAGTTCATACAGAAGCGTATACAACTGTGCAGCTTTTTCCTGCGGAAGCGCCGCGCATGCCATCATTTTCTGCGGAATCAGCACCGCTTCGTCTTTTAAGTCTTCTCCCTTTGGCGTAATGGCGGCAATTAATACCCGCTCGTCTTCTTCGCTTCGGGTACGTGTCACATATCCTTTCTGCTCTAATTTTTTTAAGAGCGGCGTGAGTGTTCCGGAATCTAAAAACAGGCATTTGCCCAGTTCCTTGACACTGATTTGCTTTTTTTCCCACAGCACCATCATGGCGATGTACTGTGTATAGGTTAAATCTATTTTTTCAAGAAATGGTGTATACCGCTTGATAATCTCTCTGGAGCAGGCATACAGCGGAAAACACAGCCCGCCGGACATTTCATGATTATCTGACGGACTGTGTTTTAACTCATTTTTTACTCTTGATTCTGCTCAAGCTGTTCCAGCTTTTCCGCCATTTCCCGTAACCGGCGTCTGGCTGCTTCCAGTTCTTCTTTTTGTGTGTCAATGGTTGCTTTCTGTGAATCAATCGTTTCCTGCTTTGCTTCCAATTCTTCCTTCTGCGTGTCAATCTTTTCCTTCTGAACATCAATCGTATCCTGCATTTCATCTATCATGTACTGCACCGTATTTCTATCCAGTTGAATCAATTCCTTTGAAAACATTTCCATCACCTTTTCCACATTCTGGCACATGACATAGATTTCTTCGTACATTTCTTTAAACTCCGGGTACTGACTGATTAGTTCAATGATAATCTCCGGTTCGTCTGTACTTAGAAATGTGAGCCACGCTTCTGTCTTATTCCTAAGATTATTGTGGTAGATTCCACGGAAAATGTCAAGCGGTATGAACACATATTTTTGCAGTAATTCCAGTTCCAGACCTGTGTCTGACTGCTGTTTGAATTTGTGAATGTAGTTTTGTGAATATTCATGAAATTCTTTGATACTTGTTTCAAAGAATACTATCGTATAGACGGATTTTATATCCTTATAACTGAAGGCTTTTTTCTTTTCGCCTTTGACCCTTTTATACTGTCTGAGCAGTAAATCCGAGGAATAGCACGCACTCCGCTGTCCCGGAAAGCTGTATCCGATTTTCTGGACTTCGACATTTGCAAGACTGGTATCAGCAAGTTCCACTAAGATGTCCATAATCAACAGCGACTGTTCATCGGCTAGCCTTGTAGAATCTCCCGGAAGCACTCTTTTTATCGTAACACTCTGCCCCAATAAAAGGGATAGTAATTCGTTGAGCCGCTCCGGTGTGTTTTCGGGATTCATTATTTCTTTAAAGAAGGCATCATATAAAACTTTCACGCCTTTGACCCCTGTGCAGTAATCTAAAAATTCTTCCTGCTGTTCTTCGTCCCATTCCCGATATTTTTCTAAAAGTTTTGGATTCTCGCGGATTTCTCTTTTAATATCCTCCCGCTCACGAATCATCGGAAAATACTGTTTTAATTTTGTTGTGCTTTTTGGCAATCGCATCGCCCCTTTCTTTCGCATTTTATTCATCATTCAACAACATTTATAAATATTGTTGATGTATATAATATACTTCATATAATAAACCTTGTCAATATATTTTTTACACTATACAAATAGCATTTAAAACCATTTTCCTCCGTCCTGACAAAGCCACTTTGATACAAAAAGAGCAGACACAAAAATTCCTTCTGTATCTGCTCTCTATCTGCTTTTTAACACTTTATCACAAAACCGTATCAACAAAATTCATGATAAAATCATTAGACGAATTATTCTACTGTATAAATCCAGCCCTTAGGTGCTTCTAGCTTGCCCATTTGAATACCTGTTAAAGTATCGTACAGCTTCTGGATTGTAGGACCCATCTTTTCCATACCGCTTGGCATGCAGATTTCCTTGCCGTGGTCAACAATCTTACCAACCGGTGAGATAACAGCTGCTGTACCGCAAAGACCACATTCTGCAAAATCCTTTACTTCTTCCAGTGTAACTTCACGTTCTTCAACCTTCAGTCCTAAAATTTCCTTCGCAACATATACGAGTGAACGACGTGTAATAGAAGGAAGAATACTGCTTGACTTTGGTGTTACAACTGTACCGTCTTTTGTAACGAACAGGAAGTTTGCACCGCCTGTTTCTTCTACCTTTGTTCTTGTTGCCGGGTCTAAGTACATATTTTCTGCGTAGCCTTCTTTATGTGCTGTTACGATTGCATGTAAGCTCATGGCATAATTTAAACCGGCCTTGATATGACCTGTTCCGTGAGGTGCTGCTCTATCGAAATCAGATACCTTAATTGTAAGAGGCTTTGCGCCGCCCTTGAAATACGGACCAACCGGTGTTGTAAGAATTCTGAACTGATATTCATCAGCCGGCTTTACACCGATAACCGGATTGCTGCCGAACATATATGGACGGATGTATAATGTAGCGCCTGAACCAAATGGCGGTACCCATGCTGCATTTGCCTTTACTGTATCTGTAACAGCCTGTACAAACTTGTCTACAGGGAATGGCGGCATTTCCAGTCTTTCGCAGGAATCATGCATTCTCTGTGCATTGAGGTCCGGACGGAACATAACAATATGACCGTCTTCTGTTGTATAAGCCTTTAAACCTTCAAAACAAGTCTGTGCATACTGAAGTACACCTGCACACTCATTTAACACGACCTTATCATCATCTGTAATGACTCCGTCATCCCACGCTCCGTCTTTATAATTTGCTACAAATCTTTTATCTGTCTTTACATAACCGAATCCAAGATTTGCCCAGTCAAGATTTTTCTTTTCCATCTTCATTACTCCCTTTCGCGTCTAGTCGGATTGTTACGAAATGATATCTTTTACTTCATTCCACGCAATTCTTAACAGTTATTTTACTGCGATACCTTGTGAAAGTCAATATCCCAGTTTCTGCATTTTTAGGAAGTTTCATCATTTTATTCCCGATCTAATAATGACTGATAAAATGCCGCATAATCTTCACGTTGTTCTGCCGTAAACGCAATGGCAGTTCTTGGGTGCTGGTTCTGCTGTCCTGTCAGCATATACTGTACATCACAGCCCCATACAAGCCCTGTCTTCTTTAACGGAAGCATCTGGTTCTGTAAAAATTTTAATACCGGATTCAAACTGTACTTCGGATTTCTAAGGAAGCCTAACAGCAGTTCCATGTTGCAGTTTCCTGCACCGCGTCCCATGCCGCTCATCGTTGCATCCAGATAGCTGACACCTACGGTGCAGGCTTCAATCGTATTTGCAAATGCAAGCTGCTGGTTGTTGTGTGCATGGATACCGACCTTCTTGCCGTATTTTTCTGCAACCTTCAAATACTTATCCGCCAGTCTGCGGATCTGTTCCGGATATAAAGAACCATAGCTGTCAACCAGATAAATCGTGCCGACCTCGCTCTGTGCCAGTAAATCCAGTGCCAGATCCAGCTCAGATTCTGCCGCTGTGGAAACTGCCATAATATTAATCGTGGTTTCATAGCCCATCTCCGCACAGTAATGAATCATCTCGATTGCCGCCGGAATTGTATTAATATAAGTAGCAATACGAATCATGTCAATCACGCTGTCTGTCTTTGGAATAATATCTTTTTTATAATCGGTACGTCCGACATCTGCCATAACGGAAATCTTTAAATCGGTGTTGTTATCACCGACAATATCACGGATATCCTGCTCATCACAGAACTTCCACTTGCCGAATTCCTTAACGTCAAAAATTTCCTTTGAAGCCTTATAACCAAACTCCATGTATTCTACACCTGCTGCCACGTTGGCGGTATATAAATTTCTTACAAATTCATCGTCAAAATAAAAATTGTTGACCAATCCTCCGTCTCTGATTGTACAATCAACGACCTTAATATCCGGTCTGTAAGAAATTAATTCGCCCTTCTGTTCCATTTCCTTTTCCTCCAATATCTGCTTTTGTTTTATTTTTCACTTTAAAGCGTTAAACTTTAACGTATTATAGCACACTTTTTTCAAAATGCAAACCCCTTTCAGAAGAATCCTTTCCAAAATGCTTTATAACCGATTTACGTCAGCTGCTGCATATCCTTTACCAGGGCTTTTAATCCTGCCAGATATTCCTGCGCATTGCTGAATTTCTTCTTTGTCACCCTCCAGACAAATTTCGGTTCCGGACTGCTGATAAACCGCACCGCACCGCCGTATCCGGCTACGAAATTCTCGATTTTATCCCCCTGAATGTCCGCTTTCGGATAAATCTTCATGACCGTCCGCCACTGCGATGCACCCGGTGTTTCGTCCGTTCCGCCCTGAATCTCGGTAATGCCGATTTTGTGTGCCATAGACTTAACCAGTG
>ULMW01047069.1_pt1 | contig 10830 bp, 16 predicted proteins | sample 1951761 | NCBI WGS metagenome assembly ULMW01 (sample SAMEA4835561, study PRJEB28245) | human gut metagenome | biome: gut microbiome; material: fecal sample | place: Denmark | collected 2008 | reverse complement strand
CGACCGCCATGCGCGGACATATTTCTGTAATCAATACAAATGAAAAGAGTATCCATCATAAGTTTTTTCATGGAATCATCGTAAATAAAATCGTAGTGGTCATGGTATAAATGGGATATCATTTCATTTTGCTCAGGAGTTTTAAAGAATCCGACAAAATTAACAATTGTAGTAAAATATACCCCCTTAAAGAGTATCCAAGGTGGAACATCACCATACTTTGACATATAGTGGTGTATTGGATCTTTATCTGAATACAATGCCTTTTTTATCTTTTCTAAAGTTTCAGAAAGTGTAAATCTCTTTTTTCTACGTTTCTTATTAGCATAATTCCTATAATTAAGATATTTTGCAGAGGCAGTACTGAATGATTTTGAAATTACATCGGCGGCAGCTTCTTTAATGAACTTTTCCAGATCCAGCATAGCAGCCATGACAGAGTTTCTCAGATTCTTATCTAAAATAAATAAAGATAAAATTTGCTCAAAAGTAACGCCATCCTTATAATATATAGAATCATTGTACCTGATTATGTATGGTTCTCTATAGCTTTTGATTAGGTTTGAATAACCATATCTCGAAAGAGCACTAATAGCAAAAGCCTCATCTGATATTATAAGATTTTGAGATTTTAATTTTTCTAGCTGACTATATACGTCAGTATAAGTTATTTGTTTATTCATTGTAAAATCCTCATAAACGCAAAAAAAGCCTTGGAATAAACCAAGACTAATTTTGCGACCGCACAGCAGTCATTCACTAATTAACTACATTATAGCATATGAATTAGTCTTGTCAAGTATTCATATTAAAAATAAAATTAAAATTTGCGCCGGCGCAAAACTATGAATTTAAAACAGTTTAATTAGTTATATCAGAGGATTTTCCAGAGTAAATTGTAGCTCCGGAGTCTGCATTTACATAATCAACAGATATAACAGGGGATAAATTATTAAATGCATTGTACATTCCTCCATATATGTAAAGCTGGACACTAAGAAATTGCTCCTCAAACGAAAGCTCTGTACTGGCTGTGGTAACAGTAAATTTGGTATAATCGTCATTGGCTTCGACTTTAGTTACATTTGGATAGTCGGTAGAGTTAGGAATTTTATTAAGTTCATCTGCGATAGAATCCTTAAGCGTGTTCAACATCTCCTTGTGTTGAGATTTACTCATGACATATGTAACACTTCCATCTTTGTTCAGTGTGGCAGATTTAAAAGTTCCTTCCTTGGCTTGTTTATTGAGCTCCTTTTGAGTTGTGCCTTCAACATATTCTGCAGGAATTGTTAATGCAACATTGAACAAACCGCTACTTGATATGAGCTGATAGCTTTCATTTGTATCAGGATCCTTTATTACAACTTCAAGTCTGCCTGATTGAATAGCCCATCTGAAAACAATGACTGCTATTAAAATTAGTAATAAGAAGAATATGGACATAAAAAGAGGTGCTTTACTATGTCGTTTCTTTGAGTGTTTTTTCTTATTAGCAGATTTATGTGCCTTTGCCGTTGACGGAGCAGTAATACCTTTAATCAGAGGATTACCGCAGGAAGAGCAGAATGTACTTCCTGTCTGGTTAAGAACTCCGCAGTTGCTACAGACTATCATATCTTCATTTCTTATAGGAAAACCACAGTATATACATTTGTCTGACTGATTAGAAATATCTTTTCCACATTCAGGACATTTAATCATTGCCATATAAATTCCTCCTAGCTATTAACAATTTTGGATAATGTAATAGACATTCCCCAATTTTTATCACCGCCACCATATATTTTATAATCGTATATTGTATAATCATCAGATAATAGAGAAGAAACTCTATTGATATCGGCTTTGGCAATATTTCCAACCTGAAAGTCATTAGCATATACACCAAGAGCAAGTTCACCTTCATAGTCATATTCTTTGATCTGAATATCAACTGTTTCGTAAGGTTCATCATTGAAGTGTATATGTCGTAGGGCTGTTTGTCGGCTTTTACGCCCTGTTTTGAAGGTGACACCAACAACTTTAAACTCATAAGCTTTCTTCTCTAGTGGATGTGATTCTGGAATATCATCAACTGTTATTTCTGGAATATTGGAAATATCAATATTATTTTCAATAACATTGTTGCTCTCAGAAGCCTTTGCTTTTTCATAATTATTGAGACCATTTTCCTTATAGTAATCATAATTTTTGTAGATTTTTCTATATGATTTAAATATAAATAGAAAAAGTAAACCAGATAAAATGAAGATTATACCAAATTTTATGCCTACAGCAGGTATAGAAAGAAGACCAAAAGCTAAAAGTATAATTGCTATAACCAGTGAAATGATATAACTAATCTTATAACTTAATTTTGAGGCTATTTTTTTAGGTTGTCTTTGGGATTTATCTTTTATTGCCATATGAAATCCTCCTTTGTATAATTAAAATTTTCTTCTCAACTCAACGACTTTTTGAGAAGTTTGGAGTAGGAACTAAAACTATTTGAATTCGATAATGTTTTTATAAATAACATATTTCAGGCCTCCTTTAGTGCGTCCCCTTTTGCAATATAGCCCAGCTCAATAAGCTCGTCGGCACGCTCCAGAAGCCGTTGCTTACCCTCCTCATTAAGCTGGTGGTACTTATCAATAATAACCTTGTCATTATTGTTGACAGGAGACGGATTTTTCTCTATTTTATTACTCCATCCCATTACATAAGCAGGTGAAACATTACAAATATGTGCAATAGATTCAATTTTATCAGATGGAATATTTGTTATTATATTATTTTCGTACTTATATAAGGTCTGCTTTGAAACGTCAATTTTATCAGCAAAATCTACTTGACTAAAACCAAATGAACTACGCAATTCTTTAATTCTTTCACCTATAGTCAATATGCTCACTCCTTTCTATTTGTTGTGTAACTTGATGATAGCACAAAAATGTTATAAATACAATAAAAAATGACTTGACAAGTTACATAAAAGTGTTATAGTAAAAGTAACTTAAAAAGATACGGAGGTGATAGAGTGATAAAGACAGACGAGTTACGAGGTGTAATTGCAAAGAATGGGTACTCACAAAAGGATGTGGCAGAGATGATAGGAGTCACTCCTAAGACATTCTATGAGAAGATGAATAAAGGCGTCTTCGGAAGCGATGAAATAGAAATCATGATAGACAAGCTTGGTATAGATAACCCTGTTGCAATTTTTTTTGCACACAAGTAACTTAAAAAGATACTTAGCGGTTTACAGAAAGGACAAAACCATATGGGAAATCAAATTTATAAACAAATTTCGAAGTTTGCAGAAATGCAAAGAGATGAAATCAAGAGAGAAAAAGCAAAAAAGAAAAGAAAGTCGGTATGTATAGATCCGGACTCTGTTATAGGAAAGGAAATAATGTACCAGACCGCATTACTGCATGAAATATTAGACGAGATAAGAGGAGGAAAAACCTCCCCTTAGAAAAGTTAGATATAAATATGCAAGTAGCATTTAAGAAAGGAAAAGACCATGTGGAAAATATTTTTCACCTACAAGGACAAGAGCAGGTGCACTGTACAGGGAAAAGGAACTATCACACCAGAGCTGGCAGTGAAATGCTATTACCGGTACGGACTCCATGCTGCAGAGAGCATATATCAGCAGTACCCCAAGAAAGACCATGAGCCGGTACAGCTGGAAGAGAAGATGCGAGAGTTTGGTGTAGACGCAAAAGAGATGAAGACTGCAGTGCTGCAGGCAGAAACGCTGCTGGACAGGATGCAGGTGGAAGGAGAGTGAGAAATGCTAAACATAATTCAAAATGATTTTGAACCTGCAAATACGACATATTTGGATGAGGATAAAGTCAATCTGGTTGTAGAAAGTGTAATTGAAACCATAAAAAAAGGACTCCCAGAGGAAGCCCAAACAGTAGAAGCACTTGAATTTATAACAGATCGGATTAAAGAGAGAGTGAAAGAAAAACGAATCGAGTTATAACTGCTTTTCAACTAAATCCTGTAGAGAGTATGAGATACTGCGAAGTTCCTTGCCATCAGTAGCTGCTCTTACATGTATTAAATCAGCATCTGCTTTTGGATTTATAGGATATGTATCATGGTATTCCTTTCCATTTCCAATATAAGTTATATCGAAATAAAATATCTCTTTCTGTGAACAGAATTCCCTTGCCTTAACATTGCATATAAATGATTGGCCGGGAGCAATATATGTTTCTGCAAAATTGGAAAATGGAATGTGATCACTTCGAATAGAGAATGGAGTGATATCAGGAGAACATTTTATTGAAGATATAGTTGCTCCAGTTTGTCCAAAATTCTTTATGACTAAGTAATATTGCGGCGATTGGAAATTTGTGGTTTTAGCGTATATGGCTACATAAGGGCGTGATGTTTCATCAATCATTTTAGAGTTTTGTTTGAGTGTTAATACAGAAATAATTATAGCAATAACGCTTGTAATGAGAGATGCAAGTATACCAATTAATTGAATGACATCAGAAGGTGTTAAAGACATAAAAATACCTCACTTAAATATTTACTTGGACGCTGCAACGTCCTGTAAGAAGAGTATACGACTGGAAAGCAGAAAAAGGCAAGATTTAATACACAGAATACAGAGGGAGGAAAAGACCATGACAAAGGAAGAATCACTCAGACTTGAGAAAATCCTCAAGAAAATAGATAAAGCAGATGAGACGAACTGCAAGAAAGAGGAAGAATACAATAGCTTCTGTACTAACACGAGAGAGGACTGGAATGAGGAACAGTATCAGAAACTCAAGAGAGAAAAAGCCCTCACAGAGGCAGCATACTTTGCAAGCCTCATTGAACTCAAGGCAGAAGTGAAGTGCATGCTGAATCAATAAAAAAATATATCCGGGCTTGCCGGAGCACCGCAAAACTACCCATATACAACAAATCCTCTTGTGAACCATAATAAATCCATTTAGTGTGGTGCTCCGGTAAGCCCGGGGAGACATCTGATTTAGGAAGGAGCGTGAGAAAAATTGAAACTAATATTCATCATAGCATTGATAACTTGCTTGATAGGGTGGCTTGAAAATAAGTGGACAAAATATGCGTTGATTGTATGGATCATACAAAAGACGAACACTCAGCCATCAAAAGAGGAGATGGTTGAGTGCAAGAAATTCGTGATAGAGCATGTGATAAAGGAGTTATGTAAGCCCAAACTGTGATTTTATGATAGCGCAGCATTTAAGAGAGAAAGGATTGAAAAGGATTGAAAACACTGACAGACCTATTTTATAGTGCGTATTCGCCTCGTCAGAAGCGGCACCATCTCTCAATGACACTGAAAGAAAAACCCGGTGAGCACACAATCAGGATTTTGCAGAATGGCCGGGAAATAATCAGAGCCACAGGAGACGAGAGAGAACAGGCATTTCAGATGGCAGCCAGAGACCTGGTAAGAAGATTTCCGGTGAAAGGAAGGTGATAAAGACGGAGAAAGCAGATTTCAAGCTCAAAGAAGTAATAAGCAGAATCGGAATGAGGATTTGGGTATATTAGGAGGTCACTTATGGAGAACAAACTTAAAGAGGCACTCAAAAAACTTGGAATTGAAACAGCAGAACAGTTAAACGCTGCCATCAAGGCAGAGAAGCCACTTGATATCGGCATCATGACATCAGAGGTGGCAAAAGAACAGAAAGCAGCATCATAAGGAGAGAAAAACCATGAAATTATTTAAGAAGCACACAGCAGGAATGAAACAATACAAGGAATTTAAGAAGTGCATCGGCATGATCGGAAAGATTGAGGAGAGCGCAGATGTAAAGGAAGCTGCACTTACAGCTGGCTACATAATCGGAGTAGTGAAGGAGAGACACGATAAGAGACTCATCACCGACAGCATGTTTGAGGCATTGAAGGAGCTGACGGATATCATGCTTCAGGACGTAGATGAGCGTATGGAGAGCGACACACCATATGTCATGCAGATTGAGGCATAAAAAAGACCGGTCGGGAAAATCTGATTTCCTGACCGGACTCTGCGTGAAAAACAACAATAAAAAGAAAAACCATAAAAATATTATAACACATTAAGAGGAAAAATCCATATGCCTAAATATACAAAATATCTTGAATTTTCACAAAAAGAGCGTACTGCCATAAGAGAACGTGACAATTATCGGTGCATATTCTGCCAGGCAGGTTATAAGATGCCATCGGCAGCAGTCCCTGAGATGGATATAACAGACATCATGCACTACATACCACGCTCATCCATGGGACTTGGCATCAGACAGAACGGAGCAGTCGGATGCCGGTACCACCATCATATGATGGACAACGGCAGCAGTGGAAACAGAAAAGAGATGCTCGGCATGTTCAGAGCATATCTGGATGAGTTTTATCCGGATTTTACAGATACAGAACGAAAATACGATAAATGGAGTTTTTTAAAGGAGAAACCATATGTTTGATAAGTTTGGAGAGTTTGATTCATTTAATGAGATTAACGAGCTTGCAGAAAACCTGCTCAATGAGGGTGACATAGAATCCCTCAAAGCGGTGGCAAAAGAAAATGGAATACAGGCTGATTTCGTGGACCTGTACACCAACGGAGAAATCCCGGAGCTGTGCGATAAGCTCACGGCGGCACTCGGCAAGATTGATGTCGAGGCAGCAGAGCTTAAGCCAAAGGAAATCATGGAGGACTGGGTGGAATACCTAAGAGGCCAGTGCATGGAGAATGAGCTCTTAGCTCACAATGTCAGAAAGAAAGGCAAGACATTGAAGGGCTGTATAGCCGCTATCCTGATGTGGTCCTTCAAGAATCAGCAGGCAGTGGACAAGGATATCATCAAGGCAGCAGGTGTATCAGCGAGCAGAGTCACGCTCGGCATCCCGGGCATGGCAAGAGCCAAGAAGATAATTACTGACTACTACATGGGAAGGTAGGCGCTGCAGATGAAAGAGAAGACGATAGAAAAAATACCATACCTAGGACTCAAAAAAATAAGCAGAATAAAATCCGTGAAGTACATTGGTGTTACCGCAATCAAGAACATAGGACATCAAAGGCACCTGCTCCTTGAGGTGTACGAAAATAAAAAGGAGTCAAAAAAGATTCCTGTGGTGAGAATCACACTCACCAAGAAGGACTTCGGTACATACTGGCCGGACAAACAGATATGGACGCGCCAGCAGCTTTCAGCTTACAGCCCTATATGGACAGAAACACACACATATACCGCGAAAAGCCTGGCAGACGAGAATATCCTGCAGAGCCCGGAAGACCTTGCAAGAATAAAGAGCTTTTGCGGCACAGAGATATACAACGATACTCGTTGGTGGGGGCACATAGCTGAATATGAGGGCGACATCACATCAAAAGAAAGAACAAAAAGAGTAGAGCGCAAGTACAAGAGACGCCAGGAAGCGCTGAAGGACAGACAAACACCAAAGAGCTCCCCGAAAAAGCAATACTGTACAGAGCTGATCACGTATATTTCCGTGATGAACACTTTTTGTACTACAAGAAGCATGGAAGCTGGGCTGACATAGCCTGCAGTAAGTGCGGCGGTGTGACTACTGCAAGATGGAAAAGCAGTGGAGCATACGAGGACCAGTTTGAGAGAAACATAGAAGAGCCGCGAGAGAACAGCTTCGGCACATGTCCTATGTGTGGCGCACGCGGGCAGTACAAGTGCAAAGGAAAAGCAAAAGGCAGCATCAGAAAAACCCGGTATCTGTTTCTTGGCCAGAAATACAAAGATAATGGCTTTGTCATGAGGTACATACAAGTAGAGAAAGAGTGGACACTCGGCTTCATTGCCGGCGAGAAAGGCGATGAAATGTACAATGCCTACGAAAAACTGTCGGGGGTTGAGCTGGCAAGGGCATATTTCGAACCTGGCAAAAAGGTACAGGTTGACTATAACAAGCATGATCCGTATGTAGGGAGAGACTTCTGGGATGACTGCAATCTGTATGGCTTATCAAGCATCAGAATCAATTCCGGACCAATACTTCCGGAGACATACGGTGAGATGGCAGGAACCATGTTCAAATACAGCGCCATGAAGGAATACACAGACAGCCTCATGAGCGTATGTAATCCGGTTGAGTACCTTGAGTGCTACATGCGTACACCTCAGCTTGAGATGCTTGTGAAGATGCACCTGATAGGAGTGGCCGAGAAGCTTATCAAATGCGAGTATGGAATCATCGAAGATGAAACAGCAACGAGACCGGATGAGTTTCTCGGCATCAGAAAGGAAAAGCTCAAGCTGCTCATTAAGGAAAAGGGAGACATAGGTTTGCTGAGGGTTCTGCAGATGGAAAAGAGATTCATGGAGAACTGGACAGATGAACAGGTACAGCAGCTGGCAGAGACCGGACTCACATACACACAGGTCGCGCTTGCAAAGAAATACATGACATTGCAGAAATTTTTAAACCGCATAAAGAAATATGCATGCTGTGATTACGGAGGCTGCAGTCAGTCGGTATACAGAATCAGACACATGGCCTCTACATACGCTGATTACCTGAGCATGAGAGAAGACAGGGGTTACGATCTGACAAACACGGTATATCAGTTCCCACACGACCTGGATGAAGCCCACGAAAAGATGGTGGAAGAGGTCAACAAAGAAAAACTGGACAAGCATCTGAAGGATGTTGCGGTGCGATTCCCGAACATTCGACACAACTATAGGAAACTGAGAAATAAATATTACTACGAGGATGAGACATACATCATCAGACCGGCAAAGTCAGCAGAGGAAATAGTAACAGAGGGACGAGTACTTCATCATTGCGTTGGCGGAGATAACTACTTAGGAAAACACAATCGGGGAGAGACGTACATACTTTTTCTGAGGTTCAAGGATACACCAAATATGCAATATGTCACTGTCGAGATTGATTCCGAGGTACCGAACATACTGCAATGGTATGGAGCTCATGATAAGAAGCCTGACCAGGAGAACATACAGAAGTGGCTCAACGCTTACATACGAATGCTTGTGACAGGAACACTGAGGACAGCAGCGACTACAGCAGATATGCCGGTAATGGCTATAGCATATACAGCATAGGAGGATATATGGAATACGTGCAGATGACACTAGATGACTGGGCACAGATGAAACAGAAACTGAGGCAGGAACTTATAGGAGTGAAGCAGAGCTTCGTGAGAATAGGCTATGCACTCAGACAGATTGACGACCAAAGGCTTTATGAGAATGACGGCTACAAGAGCATAGCAGAATTTGCTAAGGCTGAGTACGGACTTGAGGCATCCACCACAAGCCGATTTATGAGCATCAACCGCGAATACTCCATTGACGGATATTCAGAACACTTGAGACCGGAGTATACGGACCTTGGAAGAAGCCAGCTTGAGGAAATGCTCAAGCTCCCCGACTCTGACAGGCAGATGATACAGCCTGAGGCATCAAGAGAGGACATAAGAGAGCTAAAGAGATTCAATAAGACCGAGCCTGCAGCAGGTGTGGCAGATGACATAAGTCAGCTGATAGAGAAATTTTTTGAGGACAACAAGGATATCCTCAATGAGGTGTACTCAAACGAGTTTGACGAGGAATCAATGAACCGCTTTGCGGAAATCGTAAATCCGGCCGGAAACCGTTCATTCAAAAAAGGTCTCTATTTCATGATGATGTATGAGAACCGCGTCACAATTAAAAAGTTCGGAGATACACCAAAAAATATGTCATGGTGGGAATTCTACCAGGTTATGCGCTCTATCTTTGATGAGGATGCAGCAGGCACCCGGACATGGCAGAACCATTTTGGAGGAGATAATGAAGTACAGGAAAATGAGCCAACAGGAGAGCATACTACAGCAGAAACTCCTGAGTCAGAGGATGACAATGCAGCAGTTGGAGAAGCTGGCACTGATGAGGTCGAAGAGACTGAATCGGGAAGCGTGGCAGATAATGAGCCGGCTCCTGGAGCAGGAGAAGAGCAAAAGGATGATTCCACCGACGGAGATACAGACTGCAGAGAGGATAATAGAGAGCCTGCAGACAGGCCCGAGGAACAGACAGGAGAAAAGAGCCTTGGAGAGCAAATTGCGCCGGCGCAAAAATCCCCACAAATCCTTGAAAAATCAGAGCCTGAGAGCATTGAAAAGGAAGAAAATGAAGCCCAAAGCATAGAGGAAAATGAGCCAGAGACAGAGGACGAAAAGCCAGAGACAGAAGTCATAGAAGCATGCATGACAAGAAGAGAATATATGAACACTCTTACGGTGGCAAAATTGGCTGATTACATAGCAGAGGAGCATCACAGTGGCCACTTATTGGCATCAGATTTAATTTTTCCGGAGAAAATCAGACAATGGCTCCGCGACAAGGTTGACAGATATGGAGAAGCACAAAGTTAGGAGGCAGAAAATGTTTATAGATTGCGCAAAACTAGAAAAAATTTTAAAAACTGATTACAAAACGTGGGGTGTCAAGTTCGGTCTCACAAAGAAAGGCATGTACATCCTAAACGGTACCGGCTGGATAATAGAAGCCGACAACACAAGAATCACAAAGGAATTTTTAGGTACCGTAATCAAGACATGCGGTCTTGCACCGGAAAAGGGCGAGTTCATGACATACCAGAAAGGACACGACCCACAGTTTGAAACGGAAAGAAAACCACTCCTGTGGGACATGGCGGAGGATACAAAGGAAGCACTAATCTCACCGATTAAGATCATGCAGAACGACAATATGATGACAGTAGTAAAGACACCGGGCGGAGCACGCCTCATCAACGATGCGCGCTTAGCAATGGTCAACCCAGATAAGTGCCGCGATGACGAAAATCCACCAA
>ULMW01004300.1_pt1 | contig 11019 bp, 9 predicted proteins | sample 1951761 | NCBI WGS metagenome assembly ULMW01 (sample SAMEA4835561, study PRJEB28245) | human gut metagenome | biome: gut microbiome; material: fecal sample | place: Denmark | collected 2008 | reverse complement strand
GTTCTTTCTGACTCATACATGCAACACTATCAATCAGAGTTTACATCCAGTTGTAGTATCAACAATATTCATCAATTGTTCTCCTTCCAGATACCTTTGCAGGTTTCCAGCTATAATATCTACGATTCGATATAAAGTTGCAGGATGATGAAAATCTCCGGCTACGTGTGGAGTTATGATCACATTTTCTACGTTCCATAATTTATGTTGCGTCTGCAGCGGTTCTGGGTCTGTAACATCCAGTCCTGCTCCATAAATCTGTCCTTGGATCAATGCTTCGCAAAGATCCTCTGTATTAACTGCACTGCCTCTGCCAGCATTTAGCAAGATTGAGGTGTTCTTCATTTTTTCAAAACGATCTTTATTGAAGATATTTCGTGTTGCTTTAGAATCTGGAAGTACAGATAATACAACATCTGCTTTGGGCAGCAATTTATCCAGATCATCCATGGTATGGAGTTCATCGATATCTTGCGGTACCTGCCCTGGTCTTCGTTTGATTCCGATGATATGGTAGTCAAAATTTTTCATTAATCTTGCAAAGTATAATCCGATGTCACCGAGTCCCACGATCAGAAGTGTTCCTCCGCATAAGGACATGACACCTCCTTCATCTTGCCATTCACATTGATTTTGGTTATCTCTGTATAGATGTAATTTCTTTTGTAGGGAAAATAAGACTGCCAGCATATGTTCTGCAACGCTTGGTCCATAGGCCCCTGTAGCATTCGTCAATATTACATCTTCAGGAAGCACGCCTTTCTTCACATAAGGATCAGCCCCTGCTGAATTAAGCTGCAGCCATTCTAAGTTTTTTGCTTCCTGTAAGTAAAATGGATCTACATTTCCAATGATCACATTTGCTTCCTGTACCATTTCCTGAGTTACATTATCGTATGAACTGTATATAAATTTATTGCCTTGAGAATGTTGTTCTAATGTTTTTTTATGTTCGTCTTTTACTGGCATAACAACCAGAATGTTTTTATCTTTTTTCATTGAATTACTTAATATCCTCCTGTTTATTTTATACTATTGTAACGCAAGAGTTATAGAAAGAAAACCCATAGAAATTAAATTTCAGGAGTTTTCAAAGAACAATTCATATAGACAAATTTTGTATACGTGCCGTATAATAAGAATTATACAAAAATAATAGGAAAAGGAAATATCAATATGAACGATTTTAAATATGTATTTGGTCCGATCCCATCCAGAAGACTAGGAAGATCCTTAGGTATCAGTCCACTGCCTAAGAAGACATGTAACTATTCCTGCATCTACTGTCAATTAGGAAGAACCGATAAAATGACAAATAAACGTCAGGAATTTTATAAAACAGAAGATATCATAGCGGAATTTAAACAGTATCTTAAAGACTCTGATAAATTTGATATCGTAACGGTCGTTGGAGAAGGAGAACCTACTTTAGCAGCAAATCTTGGTGAATTAGTAGTTGCTCTGAAAGCATTAACAGACAAGCCAGTCGCAGTGATCACAAATGGTGCGTTGCTTTCTGATCCACAAGTCAGAGAAGAATTATGCCATGCTGATATGGTATTGCCATCTCTGGATGCTTATAACCAGGAAATTTCCAAGAAGATCGACCGACCTTATGGAACGATCAAATTTGAAGAAGAATTTGAAGGTCTCAAAAAGTTCACTCACATGTATGAAGGAGAACTTTGGTTGGAAATCATGCTAGTTGATGGGATCAACGATGATGAGCAGTCTATTCTTAAGTTTCAAGAATTATTAAAAGAATTAAAATATGACAGACTATACTTAAATACACCAGTTCGTCCGCCAGCAGAAGCAGATGTGAATGTTGTATCTGAAGAACGCATGCGATATGCGGTTGAGACACTTGGTGGTATTTCGATTGAGATGATGAGTTCTGGTGCATTTTTCAGTGAGATTGAAGATGACTATGAAGCGGTTAAATCCATTATCGGAAGACATCCTATGAATCAGTTTGAAGTACGAGGATTCTTAGAAAGCAGAGATGTGAAAGATCCAGAAGCGATGATGGAACAGATGAAAAAAGATGAAGCGATCCATGTGATCGATTACAAAGGAATCCTGACGTTCCGTTTAAAATAGTACAATGATCGGATTATAAAAAGGAGAAACAAAATGAAGCATAGTGTAAAAAGAGTGGCAGCAATTCATGATCTGTCTGGTTTTGGAAGAGCTTCGTTGACAGCGATCATTCCCATCCTTTCATCCATGGGAGTGCAGGTCTGTCCATTGCCGACAGCGATCCTTTCCAATCATACTGGGGGATTTGATACCTTTAGTTTTGTAGACTTTACAGATCATATGCAGGACTATATCGATCATTGGAAAGAGCTAAATATCGATTTTGACTGTATTTATTCTGGATTTTTAGGATCTGAACGTCAGATTGAGATCGTTTCCGGATTTATTGATGATTTTGGAACAGAGGATAATATGGTTGTGATTGATCCAGTCCTTGGAGATAATGGAAACTTGTATTCAACGATGGATCAAGGATTAGTTGAAGGAATGAAACGTCTGGTAACAAAAGCTGACATTATTACACCCAATTTTACAGAAGTAAGTCTTTTATTAGGGGAAGAATACAAACAGACAACAACCGATGAAGAGATCAAAGAGTGGGTAAAACGTTTGTCTGATATGGGACCAGATATCATTGTTGTGACAAGTGTTCCAGATAAAGAGAAAGATAAAGATTCTAATGTGATCGCTTACGATAGAACTTGTAATACATATTGGAAGATAAAATGCCGTTATATCCCAACATTTTATCCGGGAACAGGAGATGCTTATACTTCTGTTATGATAGGAAGCCTGTTAGATGGAGACAGTCTGCCAATCGCACTGGATAAGGGTGTGCAGTTTATCACACAGGCGATCAAGGCAAGTTATGGATTTGATTATCCAAACAGAGAAGGAGTATTGCTTGAGAGAGTATTGGAAGTATTGAAAATGCCGGTAGTTTTAGGTGGATATGAAATGATCTGATATCGAAAGCTAAAAAAGGAGGTGTCTGACATGTTTTATTTACTAGACCCAGAAAAATGGGAACGACAGAAACATTTTGAATATTATATGCAGATGATACCATGCGGTTATACTGTTACAGTACGTCTAGATGTGGAAAATCTGTATCAGCAGGTCAAAAAATGTGGATTAAAGTTTTATCCGGCATTTATTTACTGCACAGGAAAAGTTGTCAATGAGAAAAGAGAATTTAAAATGGGAGTCGATCAGGAAGGAAGACCTGGTTACTTTGATGTGATGCATCCAAACTTTACGATCTTTCACAAAGATGATCATACATTTTCAGACATCTGGTCTTATTATGATGATGATTTTCAGACATGCTATCAAAACATTATAAATGATATGGAAACATACAAAGATGTCAAAGGACCCAAAGGAAAAGAAGGGCAGCCGCCAAACTTCTTTTGTATCTCCTGTGTGCCATGGATGGATTTCACAGGCTACAGCACATGGGTGCCAACCGGAAGACCAAATCTATTTCCGATCATTACATTTGGAAAATATGTGGAAGAAGAGGGCAGAAGAAGGCTGTCTGCTGCTTTGACGATATCTCATGCATCCGCAGATGGATATCATGCTAGTATGTTCTTTGAAAGACTGCAGGAAGTATTAGATGAATTTGTAATTGATCAGTAATTGATGCATTGATCAAAGTTTATAATTCATTTTTAAGTGAAAAAATCGATGATTATAATAGCAGCATGTATTATGAAAATCCATTTTATTTATTTCCCTTGCAAAAATCCAGCCGAAGTAGAAGCGGACAACTTCTCCAACATTGATGAAATTTCCTCCTCAGACTCCTTAAAACCACCCGTGATCCACTGCTGAATCACAGCCATGCATCCGCTCACAATATAAATATGCAAAGAAGACAAAGCCTCCGCATCGTAATCAGGCCGGCGGCTCTGCCACATTGGCATGGTCCAGTGTTGGGTGGCAAGCAGAAGTTTATTTTGAAATCCTGGATCACCATGGTCTGAGAACAACAATCTTACCAACTGCTTATGCTCACTGATATAAAAGATAATAGAATTCATCAACTGTGAAATTGAATTTTCCTTCTCAAACTGGATCATATCTTCTTCTAGTGTATTTAGAATTTCATCTTCAATCGACTCCAGAAGATCCATCGGACTGGAATAATACGTATAAAATGTACTGCGGTTAATATCCGATTTATCACATAGGCGGGAAACGGATATTTTTTGTATTGGCTGTTCTTTTAATAAATAAAGCAGGCTCTCTCTGAGCGCACGTTTTGTTTTCAAAATACGACGATCAGTTTTCTTTTCTACCATATCAAAAACTCCTTTAAAATCATATAAAAAAGATAATCTACAAAACAATGAAAAATGTTCGATAACCACCAAAAACACTATTTTGGTGGTTGTTGTATACACATACATTTATTATAATATACATATGAATGAAAAACAACAGTTGTATGATAAAAGGAGGCACAAACATGAACCGGCAAGATTTTTATGATGGAAAATTATTTGATGCATATCGTTATATGGGTGCACATAAAGACGGTGATAAGATTCGTTTTGTAACCTATGCACCAAGAGCCTCCAGGATATCGATCATTGGGGAGTTTAATGACTGGAATGAAGAATTTATGGAACAAGACGCACAAAGTGGTTTCTTTTTATTCTACTCCGACAAAGCTAAAGAAGGTCAGATGTACAAATACTGCATCTACGGACCAGATGGAAACCGGCAGGAACACTGTGATCCCTATGGATTTGAGATGGAACTAAGACCGGGGGCATGTTCTATTATCAGAGATATCACAACATACAGATTCAATGACAGATCATGGATGCAGATGAGAAGTGTCGGAATGGAAGATGCCATCAATATCTATGAGATGCATATGGGTTCATGGAGAATGAATAAGAAAGATGAGAATGGCTGGTATCAGTATGATGAGATTGCCAAGATGCTCGTTCCATATCTAAAACAAAATAATTATACCCATGTAGAATTAATGCCACTGTCAGAACATCCATTTGATGGATCATGGGGATACCAAAACACTGGATTTTTTGCACCAACGAAACGTTATGGAACTCCAGATAAATTAATGAAATTTGTTGATATGATGCATCAGGCAGGGATTGGAGTCATTATGGATTTTGTGCCAGTTCATTTTGCAGTAGATGGATATGGACTGAAATTATATGATGGAACTCCATTATATGAATACGATAATAAAGATACTGGAGAGAGTGAATGGGGAAGTTGCAACTTTATTCATTCCAGAAGAGAAGTTCAGTGCTTCTTGCAATCAGCGGCCAACTATTGGCTGGAAGAGTATCATTTTGATGGAATCCGTATGGATGCAGTGAGCCGCCTGATCTACTGGCAGGGAGATGAAAGCAGAGGAGTCAATGATACAGCGATCGACTTCTTAAAAGCATTCAATTTAGGTTTAAAACAACGTCATCCAACCGCTATGCTGATCGCAGAAGATTCCACTGCTTATCCAGGTATGACAGAACCTGTATGGAAAGGCGGGTTAGGATTTGATTACAAATGGGATTTAGGATGGATGCACGATACTCTGGAATATTTTCAGACTGGACCAGAATATCGAAGTCGTGATTATCACAAACTAACATTCTCTATGGTGTATTTCTGGAATGAACGTTATATGTTAGAATATTGTCATGATGAAGTTGTACATGGCAAGGCAACGATCCTACAGAAGATGTATGGGGATTATGAAGATAAATTTCCACAGGCAAGGGCTATGTATATGTATATGATGATCCATCCAGGAAAGAAATTAAACTTTATGGGGAATGAATTTGGACAGATCAGGGAATGGAGCGAGGCACAGGAACAAGATTGGATGATCTTAAAATATCCGATTCATGATGCCTTCCATAAATATATGGTCAAATTAAATGACATTTACAAGAAAGAAAAAGCTTTCCATTATGATTATCATAGAGAAAACTTTGAATGGCTGGACTGCCATCAGGAAGAACGATGTATTTATGCGATCGGAAGAAAAACGGCAGATCACATGATCGTTGGAATCTTTAATTTCTCTGACAAAGAGCAGAAAGATTATAAATTAACGATCAAAGGACACCATACGAGAAGAACATTGTTACATACTGAATGGGAACAGTATGGTGGAACGATGAAGAAACGTAAAGAAAATATTCATCTAAAGAAAAAAGGAAAAGACAGTGAGCTTACGATCACACTTCCAAGATACAGTGGAGTTTTATTAAAACTAACAAAGAAAGAATAAGGCAGAAACTTTGAGTAAAAGGAGATAATATCATGAAAATATACGATTTAGTAATTATAGGTTCCGGACCAGCTGGAATGTCTGCAGCAATCTATGCACAGAGAGCAATGCTTGATTTTGTTATGATCGAGAAAGAATATATGCCAGGAGGACAGGTTGTACAGACTTATGAAGTTGATAATTATCCTGGAATTCCAAAGACAAATGGAATGGATCTTGGATTAAAATTTTCAGAGCATGCGAAAGAACTTGGTGCTAAAAGTATTACAGCAGAAGTTAAAGAAATCTATGCAGACAAAGAAATCAAAGAGATCATGCTTAAGAATGGAGATACATTAAAAACAAGGACGATCATTCTTGCAACAGGAGCAGTTCATCAGACTTTGGGAATAGAAGGAGAAGAAAAATTAAAGGGAATGGGAGTATCTTATTGTGCAACATGTGATGGAGCATTTTTTAGAAATAAGGTAACAGCAGTTGTTGGTGGTGGAAATGTTGCATTGGAAGATGCAATATTCTTAAGCCGTATGTGTAAAAAAGTTTATCTGATCCATCGAAGAGATGAATTTCGTGGTGCAAAGATTCTTCAGGATGAAGTAAAGAAGAACGACAAGATTGAAATCTTATGGAACACGATCGTGACAAAAATCGATGGAGATGAGGTTGTGGAGAGACTTCATATACAAGATGTAGATAACCATGTGGATAAGTTACTAGATGTTGATGGAATCTTTATCGCTGTGGGGACAAAACCAGCTTCCGAGCTTTTATCTGGAAAGTTATCAACAGACGAAAAAGGATATATTATCGCAGGAGAAGACGGTGTTACAAATATTCCGGGAATCTTTGCTGCAGGGGATGGAAGAAGCAAAAATCTTCGTCAGGTGGTGACGGCGGTGTCAGATGGTGCCAACTGTGTGTATTCAGTCGAGCGATATCTTCAAAATGCCTAATTTTCAGACAATTTAAGCTATTTTTTATATAGTGACTCATAAATTAAAAATCAACCGCTTTTTGTCGATTTGTGCTAGTTGTATAACAAAAAGCAGGTTGATTTTTTTATGGAAAAATTACACACATATTGCTAACAAAATACCCACAAAGTTATCAACATACAGAAATGGCATATTTTAGCCAAAAATGAGTTACCCACAGAGTTATCCACATTATCCACATCCACAATTCGACAAATAATAACTGTGGATAACTTCAAAAAGAAACATATGTTTTGTTTACTATTTATAAAAAGATTTTGTTTTCTTAATCAGAATTATATGTTATAATGAATTCATACAAAAAAGGTAAAGGAGATGGGAGCCATGAAATTCATTATTAGTGGAAAGAACATTGAAGTTACAGAAGGTATCAAAGCAGCAATTGAAGAGAAACTCGGACGTCTCGACAAATATTTAGTAGACGATACGATTGTGAATGTAACTTTAAGTGTTCAGAAGGGAAGACAGAAGATAGAAGTTACCATTCCTATGAAAGGGCACATTATCCGTGCTGAAGAAGGCAGTGAAGACATGTATGTATCTATTGACTTGGTAGTAGATGTGATCGAACGCCAGATCCGCAGATATAAAACAAGACTTATGAATCAGAAATATGATGGAACAAGCTTCAAACAGGAATTTATGGAGCAGGAAGACGATGTGGAAGATGATGAGATCAGAATCATCCGAAGCAAGAAGTTTGCTATCAAACCAATGGATGTAGAAGAAGCTTGTGTACAGATGGAATTATTAGGACATGATTTCTTTGTATTCCGCAATGCTGATACATTTGAAGTCAATGTTGTATACAAGAGAAAAGGAAATACATACGGACTGATCGAACCTGAATTTTAGAAGATCGGAAGATGGAGGAGATCCTTATGACAAGGATCTCCTTTTTTCATACTTTTTTTTATAAAAAATTCAAAATTTATTGAGAATTTTTACAATTAGTTAACTTGCACCTTATAATGTTAAGTGTTACAATAGCAAAGACTATATAATAGATATAAGACTATCTTGATATCAGATGTCAGAGACAGAATGATCACAAGATGGAACAATCATAAAAAGAAACTTAGGAGATTATTTATGGGTTTATTTGATAAAGTATTTGGTTCTCACAGTGATAAGGAACTAAAACGAATCAGCAAGACAGTTGACAAGATCGAAGCACTCGATGAGTCCATGCAGAAATTGTCAGATGAGGAACTAAGACATAAGACCGTTGAATTTAAAGAAAGACTTGCAAATGGAGAGACATTAGATGATCTGTTACCAGAAGCATATGCAACAGTAAGAGAAGCCAGCAGCCGTGCGATCGGTTTAAAACATTACCGTGTACAGCTGATCGGTGGTATCATCCTGCATCAGGGACGTATCGCAGAGATGAGAACTGGTGAAGGTAAAACTTTAGTATCCACGCTACCTGCATATTTAAATGCGCTGGAAGAAAAGGGCGTTCATATCGTAACAGTCAATGATTATCTGGCAACTCGAGATGCCGAGTGGATGGGAAAAGTTCATAATTTTCTTGGATTAACTGTTGGCGTTGTTACAAATGATATGGAGAATGATGAACGTCGTGAAGCATATAACTGTGATATTACTTATATTACAAACAATGAATTAGGATTTGACTACTTAAGAGATAACATGGTCATTGAGAAAGAAGATCTTGTACAGAGAGATCTTCACTATGCGATCGTCGATGAGGTCGATTCCGTACTGATTGATGAGGCAAGAACACCACTGATTATTTCCGGTGAAAGTGGTAAGTCTACAGAATTGTACCGTGCATGTGATATCTTAGCCCGCCAGATGGAACGAGGAAGTTCTGATGGTGAATTATCCAAGATGGATATCTTAATGAACGAGGATATCGAAGAAGATGGAGATTTCCTTGTCAATGAAAAAGATAAACAGATCATGCTGACTGCAGATGGCGTGAAGAAAGTCGAGAAATTTTTCCATATCGAGAATCTTGCAGATCCAGAGAACCTTGCGATCCAGCACAATATCATCTTAGCACTTCGTGCACATAACTTAATGTTTAAAGACAAAGACTATGTAGTAAAAGATGATGAAGTATTGATCGTCGATGAATTTACAGGACGTATCATGCCAGGAAGACGTTATTCTGATGGTCTGCATCAGGCAATCGAAGCGAAGGAAAATGTAAAGGTCAAGAGAGAATCCAAAACTCTTGCAACGATCACGTTCCAGAACTTCTTCAATAAATATGACAAGAAAGCAGGTATGACAGGTACTGCACTTACAGAAGAACAGGAATTTAGAGAGATTTATGGAATGGACGTTGTTGTGATCCCAACAAACAAACCAGTTCAGAGAATCGATCATGATGATGCGATCTACAAGACAAAACGTGAGAAGATGAATGCTGTTGTCGAAGATATCATTGAATCTCATGCAAAAGGACAGCCTGTTTTAGTTGGTACGATCACCATCGAGATGTCTGAAGAATTAAGTGCAATGCTTAAGAAACGTGGAATCAAACACAACGTACTGAATGCGAAATTCCACGAGAAAGAAGCAGAGATCATCTCTCACGCAGGTGAGATCGGTGCCGTAACGATCGCTACGAACATGGCTGGTCGTGGTACTGACATCGTGCTGGAAGATGGTGTTGCAGAACTTGGCGGATTAAAGATCATCGGTACAGAACGTCATGAATCCAGACGTATCGATAACCAGTTACGTGGTCGTGCTGGACGTCAGGGAGATCCAGGTGAATCTAAGTTCTATTTATCACTGGAAGATGATCTGATGAGATTGTTTGGATCTGAAAGAATGATCAGTATATACAATGCACTGGGAATTCCAGAAGGAGAAGAAATCCAGCATAAGACGATCAGCAAGACGATCGAGAAAGCCCAGAAGAAGATTGAGAATAACAACTTTGGTATTCGTAAGAATCTGTTAGATTATGATAGAGTCAATAATGAACAGAGAGAAGTTATGTACAAAGAACGCCGCCGTGTTCTTGACGGAGATGACATGAAAGAATCTGTTTTAGGCATGATGAAAGAAACAGTTGCAAATCATGTATATCAGGTGATCAGTGATGAGCTTCCACCAGAAGAGTGGGATCTGGCAGCACTGAATGCAGAGTTGCTTCCAATTGTACCACTGAATAAGATCGTATTAACAGATGCAGAGAAATCTTCTGGTAAAGTTGATGATCTGGTAGCAAGATTACAGGAAGAAACAGTTGCATTATATGAACAGAAAGAAAAAGAATTCGAAGACTTTGATCTTCGTGAGATTGAACGTATTATCTTACTGAAAGTCATCGACCGCAAGTGGATGGATCATATTGATGATATGGATCAATTAAGAGAAGGAATTGGTCTTCAGGCATATGGACAGAGAGATCCAGTTGTTGAATACCGTATGGCTGGATTTGAGATGTTCAATGATATGACAAAGGCAATTCAGGAAGAGACAACAGGTGCACTGTTCCACGTACAGGTTGAGCAGAAGATCGAGAGAGAAGAAGCTCCAAAGATCACTGGAACAAACAAAGATGCAGAAGTTGAGAAGAAGCCTTATGTAAGAAAAGGAGCAAAAGTCGGCAGAAATGATCCTTGCCCATGTGGAAGTGGTAAGAAGTATAAGAACTGCTGCGGAAGGAATAAATAAGGAGTTTTTTATCAATGATTGAAGCAGAACAATTAA
>ULMW01021305.1_pt1 | contig 11102 bp, 8 predicted proteins | sample 1951761 | NCBI WGS metagenome assembly ULMW01 (sample SAMEA4835561, study PRJEB28245) | human gut metagenome | biome: gut microbiome; material: fecal sample | place: Denmark | collected 2008 | reverse complement strand
TTTTATCTTCGTCCCCGCCGCGCACATCCGCGCCGCCGTCATTATAATAACCGCGATTTTAACAAGTTCGGCCGGCTGGAAGCTTATAGGTCCTATGTATATCCATCTTTTGGCACCGTGGCTCTCACTTCCAAAGAATACAACAGCAACAACTGTAAGCAGTGATACTATAAAAATCCATGGTGCAAACCTTTTCAGCCAGTGATAATCTGCATATCTGGCTATTAGAAACATAACAGCAAACCCAAGTAAATCAAAAGCAAGCTGCTTTTTGAAATAATATTCCGGATCGCCCTTATTAATCTGTGCCGTATAAGAACTCGTACTATATACCATAGTAAGTCCGAAGCCAACTATAAATATAAGAACAAACAGAAGACTGTAATCAAAATAAAATCCATTCTTCCTCTTCTTTTTCGCCATATTCTTCCTCTTTTAATTAATAAATATTAATAATGTTGATATCTTATTAATCAAGCTTGTTGACATATTCCTTGAACATATCTCCGCGCTGTTCGTAGTTATCAAACATTCCCCAGCTTGCACATGCAGGTGATAATAATACCGCATCACCCTCACTTGCATTTTTTGCACATATTGATACTACCTCTTCAAGTGACTCTGCATATACATAATTCTTAAAACCGTACTTATCACATGTCTTAGCTATCTTTTCTGCTGTCTGTCCGAGTAACACAAGCATTTTAACCTTATCTTTAAATGCTTTGACATACATATCAAACTCTGAACCTTTATCGTATCCACCGCCTATAAGTATAGTTGGTCTTACCATAGCTTCTATAGCCTTAACAGATGCTTCAGGATTAGTTCCCTTAGAATCATTGTAATACCATACACCCTTCTTTGTTGCCACATATTCTATTCTGTGTTCAACTGCCTTAAAGCACTTCACCTGCTCTATTATGATATCATCAGGAATACCAACAGCCTTTGTCATCGCTATGGCTGCACATACATTTTCATAGTTATGTGTTCCTAAAAGATTCATATCATGGATATTGAGCATAAGCTTATCCTGTGTTCCATCTGTATATCTTATGTCATCACCATCAAGATAAGCGCCTTTATCCGGCTTTCTCTTACTTGAAAACCACACTACAGAAGCCTTACATTCACTTCCAAAGCGATACAGTTCTTCATCTTCCATATTAAGTACGCACACATCATCTTTAGTCTGGTTCTCTGCTATTCTTTCCTTTGTGTGTGCATAACATTCCATAGTATGATGTCTGTTAAGATGGTCTGGTGTTATGTTAAGAATAGCACTTACAACCGGATGGAACCTGTGTACTGTTTCTAACTGGAAGCTGCTTATCTCTGCAACTGTATATGAATTCTCACTTGTCTTAAGGACTTCACCGGTATATGAATTACCTATATTACCTACTACATAAGTCTGTTCATTGTATGCCTTTACTATCTGTCCGACAAGTGCTGTCGTTGTCGTCTTTCCGTTAGTACCTGTTATAGCTATTATTCTTCCCTTATCATAGTTATAAGCAAGCTCTATCTCTCCCCATACAGGCACTCCTGCCTCTTCAAACTTCTTGACAAGAGGACTGTCAACCGGCACACCCGGACTTATAACAAGAAGTTCAACCTTTTCTGTTATATCATCTGCAAGTTCTCCTATAATAATCTGTGCCTTATTGCCATTAAGCTTCTTTGCTACTGCTTCCTCTGTAAGCTTTTCATTGGCATCATATATAATACAGTCTGCTCCTGCTTTGTTAAGTAAATCTATGGCACCTATTCCACTTATTCCGGTACCTACAACCATTACCTTTTTACCTTTTAATTCCATAATCACTCTTCCTATCTGCCTATGTATACAGGCTATCTTTGTATTATCAGTTACAAAAAGCTTATTATATTTTACTCTAAGCATTCTCATATGTAAAGTAGGCTTTTAGCCATTATACAAAGCCTTTTGTTACTTTTTCTCCATATATGGAAGTATATTTTCATACAATTCCTTTATAACCGGGGCTGCTATAGTACCTCCATAGTATACTCCCTGTGGTTCGTCTATAAGACACATCGCTATAACTGATGGATTATCTGTATCCGAAAAGCCTATAAATGATGAGATATACTTTCCTGAACCTCTTGGAAGCTTCTGCGATGTAGCCGTCTTTCCACCTATGGAAAAGCCCTCTATATACGCATTTTTTCCGCCGCCCTCTTCAACAACCTGCCTTAATATATCTCTCATTGTATCGCTTGTCGTACTGCTTATGGCATCCTTTGAAGCTTCATAAGCAAATTCACTGTAGGTCGTTCCATCACTTGAACAGGTCTTTACTGCAAAATGTGGTGTCACAAGACTGCCGCCATTGACAATAGCCGCTGCTGCCCTTAACATCTGCATAGGCGTTATCTGGAATGACTGTCCGAAAGACATAGTTGCAAGCTCCACCTCGCCTACATTTTCTTTCTTATGAATAATAGCACCTGCCTCACCTGCAATATCTATTCCTGTCTTTGATGTAAAGCCAAGCTTATTAAAGTACGTGTAGAAGTTATCAACACCCACACGTCTTCCCCATTCTATAAATGCGGGATTACAGGAGTTCATAACTGTCTGTGTAAATGTCTGTGTGCCATGTCCTGTAGTCTTATGACATCTTATCTTTCTGTCTGCAACTATAGTTGAACCTCCACACGTATATGAGTCAGACAGGCTGACAACACCTGTTTCAAGCGCTGCCGTTGCTGTGACCATCTTAAAGATTGAACCCGGCTCATAAGTATCATTGATACAGAAATTACGCCACATATTGTTGAGTTTATCCATCTTGCTCCCTTCCGTGCCGTCATCATCATAATTTAACGTATATGGGTCATTAAGATTATACTCCGGCGCATTTACCATAGTATATAATTCACCATTCTGTGGGTTCATTACTATTATAGATACTCTTTTAGCCCCCTTCTTAACAAGTGTCTTTTCTGCAAGCTGCTGCGCATATGACTGAATGTTCATATCTATACTTGTATACAGGTCGCACCCCGCCTGCGGCTCAAGCCTGCCCTCTCTTTCTCCGGTAAGCTCACTTCCCCACGCATCTGTAAGTGTGAGTATCTTTCCACTATCCCCCGACAGATATGCATCATACTTTGCCTCAAGTCCTACTATTCCCTGATTATCACTTCCCGTAAAGCCTATGACCTTTGAAGCTAGTGTATCATATGGATAATATCTTTTATAGTCTTCATCCACCTTTACACCAGAATAGCCATATTCTCTTATTCTGTCCCCAATTTCCTTATCGACATTGGTTTTAATAATCTCTATTGAAGATACTTTATTAACCTTTTTGGCTATTGTCTGCTCATCTGCTGACAGTTCATCACACAGCATGGTAATAACTTTGTCTGCCTCTTTTATCTGGTTATGTATAACGGATACTGTACACACTGTCTTATTATCTGCAAGCACAACACCATTAGTATCAAGTATCCTTCCCCTCATAGCTTTTATGGCACGTTCTCTTTCGTGCAGCTCTGTCGCCTTCCTGCTGTAATATTCAGCCTCGACTGTCATTATACAGCCTATACGCACCACCAGCAGGGTCATTATGACAATAAGACTTACCACTATCGTAAGAAGCTTCTTTCTATGTCTTGTTCTTACATATATCGAATACCGCTCATCCTCGTTCAATTCTATTCTTTCTTTCATAAAATGCGATAACCCCGAATAAACTTACTTTATATTATGTAAGTTCACTCAGGGTTATTCTTATACTTATTATTACTAATCAACTGATGGCATCGTCTGATTTGTTTCAGTAGTGTTTGATATTGAACCTTCTGGCACATCACCTACTGTCAGCTCATCTTCACTGTTACTTGTGTCTACAGGCTCATCAAGTGCATCCTTATAAACACTCATATATGGAAGAAGCTTTTCTAATATATCATGTGAAAGCTGAAGAACATCTGCTGAGTTTCCGGATGTTCCTGTTGTTCCATCTGGTTCATCAATTATTACATATATAGCAAACTTAGGATTATCCGCAGGTGCGTGTCCTATAAAAGATATAAGCCACTTGTTCTCACTTCTTGGTGACTTCTGCGCTGTACCTGTCTTTCCTGCTACTGAATATCCTGTAACAGCTACTTTCTTGGCTGTTCCTGACTCAACTGTATTCTTAAGATATCTTCTTAAAAGCTTTGATGTTGACATAGTAACTGTCTGTCTTATAAGAGTTGCCTTGTTTTCTTTAACAACCTCACCATTAGCAGACTCTATTCTTTTTACTACATGTGGCTGATATAACATTCCACCATTAATGATAGAACAGTATGAAGCCATCATCTGCATCATATTGACATTGATAGTCTGTCCAAATGAGTTGCATGCAGCATCTATAGTTGTCATCTTATCACCATAGACAATACCTGTTGTTTCTCCCGGAAGGTCTATGCCCGTTATCTGTCCAAAGCCAAAAAGTGACTGATATTCTGAAAACTTGGCATTACCAAGCTCTAATGCAAGATGTATCATATATGGGTTGCACGAATTCATAACAGCCTGCTCAACTGTAAGTGTACCATGTCCGCCTGATGAGTATACGTGACACTTAAGTCTGTCAGGACCTATCATCTCATATCCGTTACATACATATGTATCTCCATCCTTAACAACACCCTCTTCAAGGGCTGATGCAACCGTAACCGGCTTGAATGTTGAACCCGGCTCATAACTTTCTGATACACAATAGTTCGTCCAGAGTGAATACAATGCATTCTTGTAACCATCATCTGTCATCGTAGCTATCTGCTCATCTGTATACAAGCCGCTTATATCTCTTGGTTTGTTAAGGTCAAATGTAGGATAACTTGCCATTCCTAGTATTTCCCCGTTTGATGGGTCAGCCACAACTACTGCCGTGTTCTTAGATGGCTTTTCTTCGTTATATTCCTTAATACACTGCTCGATAACAGACTGTACGTTATAATCTATCGTTGTTACAATATTGTTGCCATCTACAGCAGCTTTCTGTGTTTCAGTAACCTCAAGACCCTCATCTACATAACTGTAAGTAGTTCCATTAGTTCCTGTAAGTTCATCATCATACTGGCTTTCTATACCAAGCTCTCCACCATTGTTAGCACTTGCAAAACCTACTGTGTCACATGCAAATGTGCCGAGTGGATACTTTCTTATATAACTGTCCTCAAACCATACACCCTCTATATTCTTGCCTTCTGTCTTATCGTCAGCAAGAGTCTTAAACTCTTCTATCTCGTCAGATGTAAGGTTTTTAAGAAGCTTCTGGTATCTGCTGTCAGGATTATTGGCAACTCTGGTCTCAAGCTCGCCCCTGTCAAGGTCAAAGCACTTCACAAGCGCACTTAATGTCGGCTCTTTATAAGCCTCATCTGATAACATCTGCTTTACATCAAGAATAAGATTATACACTCTCTCACTATACGCAAGGACTGTGCCATCACTTGTAAGTATCTGTCCTCTCTTATATGGAAGTTCAGTTGATGTGTAAGTCTGATGGTCTAATACTGCCTTTGCGTATGTATCACCATGTGTATAGTTAATCCTGAATACCTGACCTCCAAGTACCATTAATATAACAACAACCATGCCAAGTGCCACCTGACCCTTGACATGGACTCTTCTTAACATTACTTTTTTTCTTCTGTACTTATTTCTTCTTAACTGTTCATCACTAACCATAAGTACCTCTTATAAATATATTTTGCCTGTTAGTTCGCATCCGGAACATCCTTGTACTGCTTTACATATTCACTTTCTTTAGAATTATATGTAATAACCTGGTCTTTTCCCGGATACACCATTCCAAGCTCATTAACTGCTGTATTATACAGAGCATTATAATCTATGCTTGCATTAATATCAGACTCAAGAGCATCATTATCATCCTTAAGTGAATTAAGAGTACTCTTTAATTCAATTATCTTATCAGAGTTAGCCTTAGCTACCGCCTGTACATTAAGATACTGATAACAGATAAAGAAAACAACCGCTGCAACAGATGCAACTACCATTGTATACATAAGGTTAATCTTATTATTACGTCTTATCTGCTTCTGTCTTGCTTTCCTTTGTTCTCTTGATTCCTCTGTTTCTTCGTCACGTCTTAATGGCTGTGCAGTATTAAGCTGTCTTGCAGTACTTCCATACTCATATGCACTACGTGATGAAACGCCGGAACCTGTTCTCTTGTTCTTTACGTTACTCTTCTTCACTTCTCTTACCTCCCCTTATGCCCTTTCAAACACTCTCAGTTTAGAGCTTTTTGATCTGCTGTTCTCTTCTAATTCTTCATCCGAAGGAACTATAGGCTTTCTTGTTATAACTTTCCCCTTAGACTTCTTTCCACACACACATGTTGGAAAACTTGGCGGACACGTACATGGATTTTCATTGTTCTTAAATCTCACCTTAACTATCCTGTCCTCTAAGGAATGAAATGTTATGATACACAGACGTCCCTCTTTATTAAGCCTGTCTATCATCATATCAATTGAATTCTCAAGAACTTCTAACTCTCTGTTAAGTTCTATCCTAATCGCCTGATATGTTCTCTTGGATGGATGCCCTCCTGTCGCCCTTACCTTCATTGGTATTGCGGCTTTTATAATGTCGTTAAGTTCAAATGTTGTTTCTATCGGCTTTTCTTTTCTTGCAGCCACAATATGCTTTGCAATGTTCTTGGCAAATCTGTCCTCACCGTAATCTCTTATTATCCGGTAAAGGTCATATTCACTGTAATCATTGACAATGTCTCTTGCAGTTACTTCCTGCCTCTGGTCCATACGCATATCAAGCTTTGCATCCACATTATAAGTGAAGCCTCTCTCCGCTGTGTCAAGCTGATACGATGAAACACCTAAATCTAACATTATACCGTCTACCTTATCTATAGAAAGGTCATTAAGCACCTTATCCATATTACAGTAATTGTTTCTGACTATAGTAACTCTGTCCTTAAACGGCTCAAGCCTTTTACTTGCTGCCTTTATTGCATCCTCATCCTGGTCTATGCCTATGAGTCTGCCCTTGCCTGAAAGCCTGCTTGCAATCTCATATGAATGACCGCCTCCTCCAAGCGTGCCATCTACATATATACCATCTGGCTTGATATTCAGTTCATCAACCGTCTCGTATAGTAATACTGACTTATGCTTGAATTCCATATCACTCTTCTCCCTGCACTATCATATGGTAAAGCCCAGACTTTCCATATTCTCTGCGACTTCTTCCATATCATCATCATAAATGCTTATACTTTCATTCCATCTTGCCTTATCCCATATCTCTATACGGCTTCCAACACCAACAAGGACAACATCCTTCTCAAGTGCTGCGAATTCACGTAATACCGATGGAATAAGTATTCTTCCCTGCTTATCAATCTCCATCTCGGCAGCTCCAGCAAGAAAAAATCTTGTAAACTTTCTGGCATCCTTATTCGTAAGAGGTAATGTTCTTAACTTTTCCTCAAACTTACGCCAGTCTTCGCTTGTGTATACAAAGAGGCAGTTATCAAGTCCTTTGGTAACAACAAAGTTATCCCCAAGACTTTCACGGAATTTAGCTGGAACGATTATTCTGCCCTTGGCATCTATAGTATGACTATATTCGCCCATGAACATGATTACCGTTCCTCCCTTCGCCACTTTCATCCACTATCTACTACTTTGTTCCACTTCAGAGCTAATTTTATACTTTTTTAATAAAAAAGACAAGTAGTTTGTAGAAGTTTTTGCACAATTTTTTCAATAGTGAATGATTTTAGTAATATAAGTGGAAATTTGTTGTATGGATAATGTAGTTATGTTGGTAGATAATTATTAACGAACGGACGACACAATATAAGTGGATGCCTATAGCACACGCAGCGTTCAATGCCAGAAGCTTCAAGTGCATTTCACACTGCCTGCACTACAGGCATCCACTTATATTATGTCTGGTTGTGATGTAATTAAGTTTTGAATTATATTTATAGAATGCTTTCATAATTTAAAGTAATCAAGTATAGCAAAAAAAAATAACATTTTATGAAAATATATCTATACAAACAATACAAAAAGACCAGATACAAGTTCACATATAGCAAACTTATATCCAGCCTTATATTTTATATATTCTTTTTGTATCAATTTTATATCTTATACATTAAAACGGAAAAGAATTACATCGCCATCCTTAACAACATATTCCTTACCTTCCATACGAACAAGTCCTTTTTCCTTAGCCTTTGTGTATGAGCCGCAGTCTAAAAGATCCTGATAGTTTACTACTTCCGCCTTGATGAAGCCTCTCTCGAAGTCACTGTGAATTTTGCCAGCGGCTCCCGGTGCCTTAGTTCCCTCTGTGATAGTCCATGCTCTTGTTTCAGTTTCACCCGCTGTTAAGTAGCTGATAAGACCGAGTATTCTGTAGCTTGCTGCTACAAGCTTGTCAAGACCTGATGAGCTGATACCAAGGTCATCAAGGAACATCTTCTTTTCATCATCATCAAGCTCTGATATTTCTTCCTCTATCTGTGCGCATATAACGAATACTTCGCAGTTGTCCTTCTTTGCATATTCACGCACCTGTGCAACATATTCATTGTCTGCACCATCATTTGCAAGGTCATCTTCTGATACATTTGCTGCAAATATAACTGGCTTGGCTGTAAGAAGATTATATTCCTTCATAAATGCTTCTTCATCCTCATCCTCGCACTCAAAGTTCTTTGCAAGATTACCTGCTTCAAGGAAAGCAAGAAGCCTTTCTATAAGGTCACACTCCTTAGCGATATCCTTATTATTATAAGAAGCTCTCTTCTGCTTTGCTAATCTTCTCTCAAGTACTTCCATATCTGAGAATATAAGTTCAAGGTTGATTGTTTCTATATCTCTGACAGGATTAATAGAGCCGTCTACGTGTACGATATTAGAATTCTCAAAACATCTTACAACGTGAACTATTGCATCTACTTCTCTTATATTGGCAAGGAACTGGTTACCAAGACCTTCACCCTTACTGGCACCCTTTACAAGTCCTGCAATATCAACAAACTCTATAACTGCTGGTGTTATCTTAGCTGAATTATAAAGTGCTGCAAGCTTGTCAAGTCTTTCATCTGGTACAGTAACAATACCAACATTAGGGTCTATTGTGCAGAATGGGTAGTTAGCTGACTCTGCTCCAGCCTTTGTAAGTGAATTAAATAATGTACTTTTACCTACATTTGGAAGTCCGACAATTCCTAATTTCATAACTTATTATACCTCTTTGAAAATGCTGTATTTCAAACATTCCCGCCTTTCTATGTTATTTTACTACATAATGTGCTATATAATTCTCAGGGCTTTTCTATCTTTTCACCTCTTTATGCTATATAAGCATAAATAACCCGATACAATTTATTATTATATCATAAGTCTTATCATTTTAAAACCATGTATTTTTATAATTCGACAATATCGTTTTTTATTTGAGCATTGCTTCTCTATATGTTATACTGATTTTATAATTGAAAAGGAAACTGGATGTAATTTCTGATTATTTATGCCCTCTAGTCTTACGAAGGAGGGTGATGCCCTATGAACACGATGGAAGTATTAACTCTATTGCTAGTAATATTTGCGGCTTTATCATATATAGACAATCATAATAATAAAAAGAAATAGCATCCCACACCGTGAAGTGAACCCCTTTTGTTAGACAAAACAAGTCTAACGAAAGGGGTTATTTCTATGTCTGGAAGAAAAATGTATAGTACTGAATTAAAATTGGAAATTGTGCAGCGTTATTTGAAAGGTGATATTGGAATTAAGCAATTAGCTGACGAATATCATATTTCTTCAAAAGCATGCATTCAAAAATGGCTCGCTCTCTATCGAGAGCATGGCGAAGCTGGTCTTTGTACCACGCATGGAACTTATAGTGGTGATTTTAAAGTTTCTGTTGTAGAATATATGCATAACACAGGTGCATCACTACGCCAGACTGCAGCACATTTTAACATACCTTCCAAAGAGTCTGTTTCAAAATGGGAACGTATTTATTATGAAGAAGGTAAAAATGCCCTGTATGAGGAACGAAGAGGAAGGGCGTTGAAAATGGAAAACAGAAAACCACGAAAAGCAAAAGCAATCGTAGAAAAAAATGAAGATTTACTTGCAGAAGTGCAACGTCTTCGCATGGAAAATGAATACTTAAAAAAATTAAATGCCTTAGTTCAAGAGCGGGAAAAATTAAAGAAACCGATAAAGTAGCTGTCATTACAGAACTAAGGCAAAAATACAAATTGACAGCGTTGCTTGCAATAGCAGAAATGCCACGCAGCAGCTATTATTATTACGTAAAACAAATGAAAAAACAGGACAAATATGCTATTATAAAGGCAGAAATAGAATCTATTTACCATGAACATCAAGGACGTTATGGATATCGAAGAATCACTATGGAACTACATAATCGTGGTTACCAGATCAACCACAAAACGGTTCAGAGATTAATGTGGGAACTGGACCTTAAATGTATGGTGAGGATCAAAAAATACCGTTCGTACAAGGGCGAAGTTGGAAAAATTGCCCCTAATATTTTAAAGCGTGATTTTCATGCATCAGCTCCAAATCAAAAGTGGACAACTGATATCACGGAATTTTCATTATTTGGCGCAAAGCTGTATTTATCTCCTATTTTAGATATGTATAATGGGGAAATTATCAGTTATAACATCAGTGAACGACCGGTATTAGGGCAGGTAATGGATATGCTGGATAAAGCCTTTGAGAAAATTCCCGATAATACAAATCTGATCTTCCATTCAGATCAAGGCTGGCAATACCAACACAAACAATATCAGAAACGATTAAAAGATAAAGGTATACAACAAAGTATGTCTCGAAAAGGAAACTGTTTGGACAATTCTGTTATGGAAAACTTCTTTGGATTATTAAAATCAGAACTGTTGTATTTAAGGGATTTTGAGTCAATTGATGAATTTAAGATTGAGTTGGAAAACTATATAGACTACTATAATAATAAAAGAATCAAGGAGAATCGGGTAGGAGGTAGATAATTATTTTATCTA
>ULMW01036585.1_pt1 | contig 11251 bp, 6 predicted proteins | sample 1951761 | NCBI WGS metagenome assembly ULMW01 (sample SAMEA4835561, study PRJEB28245) | human gut metagenome | biome: gut microbiome; material: fecal sample | place: Denmark | collected 2008 | reverse complement strand
TTGGAAAGAGGTAGGCGGACTGAATATGTTACCGGGAACCAACCGCTCCAGTGACCGCTTTGTACGCGCATCGTTCTACATCAATGCCATTCCGCAAACAGCGGATGCAAAGATTGCTGTACCCAGTGTATTGAGCGTAATGCGCAATGTTTCTGTACCGTTCGGTATCACCACACCGGACAAGCCCCATATCTCCTCCACCCGTTGGCGTTCTGTATCCGACCAGAAGAACAAAGTATATTATTTTGAGTCCACACTGACCCCTAACTTGTTCTGGCTCGACCTGAAGAAAATCGATTTTAGCCCGAATGCAGGAATCAAGAAACTCTCACTGACAAACGGAGAAATCTATGCCGGAGATGCCATAAAGGATTTGAAAGACAGCAAAGGATTTGTATTTCTTTTCCAGACGCCGGTAATGTAGCACAGCCCCTACACATAGCCCCTCAATAATGGATGCTTCCCGCTTCTTTCTATAAGAGAAAGCAGGGAAGCATTTATTTTTCTCATTATTTTTGTGTACGTTTGCAGATACATACTCAATGCAGCAATTTACATGGAATTATTAGTATACAAAGCCTCTGCCGGCTCAGGCAAGACCTTTACGCTGGCTGTGGAATACATCAAGCATTTGATAATCAATCCACGCGCCTACCGGCAGATACTTGCCGTAACCTTCACCAACAAGGCTACGGCAGAGATGAAGGAGCGCATACTGACACAGCTTTACGGTATCTGGAAGGGAGCACCTTCTTCCGAAGCATACTTGGAGAGAATTAAAAATTATAAATTAAAAATTAAAGGAGAAGGCGGGGACAGATTGACGGACGGGGAGATTCGTCAACGGGCCGGCATGGCACTGCAATACATGCTGCATGACTACAGCCGTTTCCGCGTGGAAACCATCGACTCCTTTTTTCAATCTGTGATGCGCAACCTTGCCCGCGAACTGGAACTGAGTCCTAACCTGAACATAGAGCTGAACAACAGTGAAGTGCTGAGTGATGCCGTAGACAGCCTCATCGAGAAGCTTACCCCCACTTCTCCCGTGCTGGCATGGCTCCTGGACTACATCGACGAGCGCATCCGCGACGACAAACGCTGGAACGTATCGAATGAGGTGAAAAGTTTCGGACGAAACATCTTCGATGAAAGCTACATAGAACGCGGCGAAAAACTACGGCAATGCCTTCGTACTCCGAACACGTTGAAACTCTACCGGGATGTGCTGCGCGATATGGAAACCGAGGCTCTGGAACAGATGAAAAGTTTCTACGACCAGTTTGAAGGCGAACTGGAAGGGCATGCCCTCACTCCCGAAGACTTGAAAGGAGGTGCCCGAGGCATCGGCAGTTACTTCCGCAAACTGCGCGACGGCAGACTGTCTGACAAAGATGTGCTGAACGCCACCCTGCAAAACAGCCTGGCAGATGCAAAAAACTGGGCAACGAAAACATCCTCACGGAAGGACGACATCATCTGTCTGGCAAAAACCAGCCTGATACCTCTACTGCAGGAAGCCGAAAGAATGCGTCCGCAACGCAACCGCACCCTGAACAGTTGCCGTCTCTCGCTCCAGCATCTCAACAAACTACAACTCCTCAACCATATTGACGAAGAGGTACGTACACTGAACCGAGAACATAACCGCTTTCTACTTTCGGACACCAACGCCCTGCTGCACAAATTGGTGCGCGAGGGTGACTCTTCGTTCGTCTTCGAGAAAATCGGCGCCAACATACGCAACGTCATGATTGACGAATTCCAGGACACCAGCCGCATGCAATGGGACAACTTCCGTCTGCTGTTGCTCGAAGGACTTTCGCAAGGAGCCGACAGTCTGATTGTGGGAGATGTGAAGCAGTCCATCTACCGCTGGCGGAACGGGGACTGGGGAATACTGAACAGCTTGGGAAATAAAGAATTAAACTTAAACTCCTTCCCCGTCCGTGTGGAAACCCTAAAAACAAACCGGCGTAGCGAAACCAACATTATCCGTTTCAACAACCAGGTATTTACCGCTGCCATAGACTACCTCAATGCATTACACCTGAACGAACTGAAAGAGGATTGCCTACCCCTGAAACGCGCTTATGCCGACGTAGTGCAGGAATCGCCCAAGAGCACGGAGTACGGCTACGTAAAAGCCACCTTCCTGGAACCGGACGATGAACACAACTATACAGAGCAGACCCTTCTCGCTTTAGGAGAAGAGGTGCAACGGCTGCTGGAAGAGGGCGTAACACTGAATGATATCACCATCCTTGTCCGCAAGAACAAGAATATCCCGCCGATAGCCGACTATTTCGACAAAGAACTGCATCTCTCTGTCGTGTCCGACGAAGCTTTCCGTCTGGATGCCTCCCTTGCCATCTGCATGCTGATGGATGCCCTGCGCTGCCTATCGAATCCGGAGAACAAGATTGCGGAGGCTGCACTGATGGAGAATTACAAATTACAAATGACAAATGACGAGCAGTCGGGATTCATCATAGCCACTCCCCTGCCCGAAACCTTTACCTCCCGACGGGAAACGCTGCGCTTGATGCCTTTGTATGAGTTACTGGAAGAACTGTTCAGCATCTTCGGCATGAGCCGCATTGAAAAGCAGGATGCCTACCTCTTCTCCTTCTTCGATGCTGTGACTGAGTATCTGCAAAGCAATTCTTCCGAACTGGCCAGCTTCATCCGCTACTGGGACGAAACCCTTTGCAGCAAAACCATCCCCAGCGGTGAGATGAACGGCATACGCATCCTCTCCATCCACAAGTCCAAAGGACTGGAATTCCATACCGTACTGATTCCCTTCTGCGACTGGAAGCTGGAGAACGAAACCAACAACCAGCTGGTGTGGTGCGCCCCACCGGAAGAGCCTTATAATGCCATCAGCTTAGTACCGGTGAACTATTCCACCACCATGGCGGAATCCATATACCGGCAGGACTATCTGCACGAACGTCTTCAGCTGTGGGTAGACAATTTGAATCTGCTGTACGTAGCCTTTACCCGTGCCGGCAAGAACCTCATCCTCTGGAGCCGAAAGGAACAGAAGGGAACCATGTCCGAACTCCTTGCCAACACCCTGCCCCACATAGCCAAAGACGGAGCAGGCAGTTGGGACGAAGAGGCTTCCATATATGAGAACGGCAAGATTTGCCCTTCCCCCGTCCCCGTCTCACAGCATGACGCAGACAACCCTGCTAACGACGAAGCTAAACCTCTATACTACGAACAGAAACCTCTATACTGCGAACGTAAACCTGAGGTTTACGAACAGCAACCAGTCAACAGACTTTCGCAAAAGCCGGTCAAACTGCCCGTCCACATGGAGAGCATGCTCCACGACATCGAGTTCCGGCAATCCAACCGTTCGGCAGACTTCATAGCAGGAGTGGACGAAGCAGAGTCCAGCCAGCGCTTCATCAACCGGGGACGTTTGCTGCATACCCTATTCTCTGCCATCGAAACGGAAAAAGACATTGACAATGCCATCAGCCAGCTCGTCTTTGAAGGTGTGATTGGACGGAGTGAGACGGAAGAAGAAATACGCACCCTCACCCAACGCGCTTTCTCCCTGCCTCAAGTCAAGGACTGGTATTCAGGAACGTGGCAGCTATTCAATGAATGCGACATCATCTGGCAGGAAAACGGTGAACTGCGGACACGCCGCCCGGACCGCGTGATGATGCGTGGCGAAGAAATCGTAGTGGTGGACTTCAAGTTCGGAAAGCCAAACAAGAAGTACAACAAGCAGGTGCAGGGATACATGCAACTGCTGGTCCGCATGGGGTATGTCGCAGAAAATATACGGGGTTACTTGTGGTATGTAGAGGAGAACAACATAGAACCGGTATAACTCACTCCCCATCCACTATTAATTATCAATTATCAACTAAATCATGGAAACATTCCTCCAACTGGTCGCCCGCGACCTTTACGCCAAAATAGGAAACGACCTCTCGCGTACCGCCATCGTTTTCCCCAACAAACGTGCCAGTCTGTTCTTCAACGAATATCTGGCAACTGAAACGGACCGCCCTTTGTGGTCGCCTGCCTACGTCAGCATCAGCGAACTGTTCCGGCAACTCTCTCCATTGAAGTCCGGCGACCCTATCCGCCTGGTATGCGAACTGTATAAGGTGTTCTGCGAAGAGACCCGCAGCGAAGAAACTCTGGATGACTTCTACTTCTGGGGAGAACTGCTCATCAGCGATTTCGATGACGTAGACAAAAACCTTGTAGATGCCGACAAACTCTTCAGCAACCTGCAAGAACTGAAGAACATTATGGACGATTACGACTTCCTCGACCAAGAACAAGAAGAAGCCATCCGCCAGTTCTTCCAGAACTTTTCCATAGAAAAGCGCACGGAGCTGAAAGCCAAATTCATCTCCCTCTGGGATAAACTGGGCGACATCTACCGCCACTACCGCCGCAATCTTACAGAACTGGGCATCGCCTACGAAGGCATGATGTACCGCAATGTCATGGAGCAACTCGACACCGACCGACTGCGCTACGACCGCTATGTATTTGTCGGCTTCAACGTGCTGAATAGAGTAGAAACCCGTTTCTTCCAGCTCTTGCAGGATGCCGGGAAAGCAATGTTCTATTGGGATTACGACGTGTTCTACACCCGTCTTCCCCTTGAGCAAAAGCCGCCCTATACCCACGAAGCAGGCGAATTCATCCTCCGCAACCTAAAGCTGTTTCCCAACCAACTGCCCGAAACTTCTTTTGATGTACTGCGGAAACCCAAGAACGTACGCTTTATCTCCGCTTCTACCGAAAATGCACAAGCCCGCTACTTGCCGCAATGGATTAGGGGGAATGAAGAATTAAGAACCCCTTCTTCATTCAAAGACACTGCCGTTGTCCTTTGCAACGAATCCCTACTGCTTCCCGTCCTCCACTCCATTCCGGCAGAGGTAAAGAACGTCAACATCACAATGGGATTTCCCCTTGCCCAAACTCCGGTGTACAGTTTTATCAACGCCCTTGTAGAGCTACAGACTACCGGCTACCATGCAGGTACCGGACGATACATCTACGAAACCGTAATCACGCTGCTGAAACACCCTTACACCCGGCAACTTTCCCCCAATGCCGAAACACTGGAAAAACAGCTTACCCGGGACAACCGCTTCTATCCCCTTCCCTCGGAGCTGAAGCAGGACGCATTCCTTGAACAAGTCTTTACACCACAGAACGGCATCGCCGCCCTATGCAGCTACCTCACCGAACTGCTTCGCGAAGTGGCCGTCCTCTACCGCCAGGAAAAAGACGTGGAAGACATCTTCAACCAGCTGTACCGCGAGTCTCTGTTCAAAAGCTACACCCTCGTCAACCGCCTGCTCAGCCTGATAGAGACCGGCGAATTGAGTGGTGTGCGCACAGACACGCTGAAGCGACTGCTGAACCGCTTGCTTACCTCTGCCAACATTCCCTTCCACGGAGAACCCGCCATCGGCATGCAAGTAATGGGTGTGCTGGAAACGCGTAACCTCGATTTCCGCAACCTCATCATGCTCTCCCTCAACGAAGGGCAATTGCCCAAAGCCGGAGGCGACTCCTCCTTCATTCCCTACAACCTGAGGAAGGCCTTCGGCATGACCACCATAGAACACAAGAATGCCGTCTATGCCTACTACTTCTACCGCCTCATCCAACGGGCAGAAAACGTCACCTTATTATATAACATCTCTTCGGACGGACTGAACCGTGGGGAGATGTCCCGCTTCATGCTGCAATTCCTGGTAGAGTCGCCGCACAACATCTCCCTTGAGTACCTTGAAGCCGGACAATCTCCACAACAAGCCCTGGAAATTGAGATTCACAAGACACCGGAGATGTTGCAACAGATGTTCGACGCCTACGACATCCACCGATGTCCCAAAGCGTTCTTCTCCCCCTCCGCCCTCAATGCCTATCTGGACTGCCGGCTGAAATTCTACTACCGATACGTAGCCGGCCTGAAGGCTCCCGATGAAGTAAGCGCCGAAATAGACTCCACCCTCTTCGGCACCATCTTCCACCGTTCTGCCGAACTGGTGTACAACGAACTGACAACCAACGGACGGGAAATACGTAAAGAAGACCTGGAACAGTTACTGAAAGACGATGTCCGCCTGCAAGCCTATGTGGACAATGCTTTTAAAGAAAAGTTCTTCCATGTGCCCCTTACGGAGCAACCGGAATATAACGGTACGCAGCTTATCCATTCCAAAGTCATTGCCTCTTACCTGCGCCAGCTTCTGCGCAATGACCTGCAATATGCCCCGTTCCGTATGGAGGGTATGGAACAGGACGTCAGAGAAATGATGGAAATAGATACTCCGCAAGGAAAGCTTGCCTTACAGATAGGCGGTACCATCGACCGCCTGGACAGCAAAGGAGACACGCTACGTATCGTGGACTACAAGACAGGCGGTACTCCCAAGACTCCTGAAAATATAGAACAACTGTTTACTCCCGCCGACAACCGTCCCAACTATATTTTCCAGACGTTTCTGTACGCCGCCATCCTCTGCCGCAAGCAATCGCTGAAGGTAGCCCCTTCCCTACTTTACATCCACCGGGCAGCTTCCGAAAGCTACTCCCCGGTCATCGAAATGGGAGCGCCGCGACAACCCAAGGTACCGGTCAACAACTTCGCTTTCTTCGAAGACGAGTTTCGCGAACGGCTGCACGGACTCCTGCAGGAGATATTCAGCCAAGAAGAAACATTCAGCCAAACAGAGGATACCCGGAAATGTGAATATTGCGATTTCCGCAGTCTGTGTAAGAGATAAAAAAACAGACCATCCGTTCATAAGAAACAGATGGTCTGCACGACCGTAACAGACGGTCTATTTGAGTCTGACGGATGGTCTGTTTTACTTCAACGGACCATCCGTTCTATTTTCTTCGTTATCACTTCTTCACCGGAATAGAGAAGCTGAATATGGAGCCTTCGCCTTCCTTGGAAGTAAACCACAGTTTACCGCCATTCTTCACGACAAAATCCTTGCATAGCAACAAGCCCAGTCCCGAGCCTTCTTCGTTGTTCGTGCCGAACGTGCTGAAATGCGTATCAGTATGCAACAACTTCTTCTGCCCCTCCTCGCTGATGCCACAGCCATAATCCTGGACGCTGACAACTGCCATACCATCTACTTCCTCCATCTTCACCAGTACCTCTGAGTTCTCCTTACTGAACTTAATGGCATTACTCAACAAGTTACGGACCACTGTCTTCAGCATGTCAATATCAGCGTTGACCATCATTTTTTCCGGTTTCATCTCGTGGATTCTTATCTTCTTCAGGCTTGCCACCATACTGAAAATCTCAATGACACCGTCTGTCACTTCGACGAGGTCCACATCCTGATAAACCACGTTCAACTTACCGATTTGACTCTTTGTCCATTTCAGCAGGTTATCCAGCAATGAAAACACATCCTCCGTAGTCTGATTAGCCATCGTCAGAAGCTCGTACATTTCGGCGCCAATTTTCTCAGATGGCAAGTTCAATATCAGCATATTCAGCACCATTTTGATGGATCCCATCGGAGAACGTAAGTCATGGGCAATCACCGAATAAAGCTTGTCACGCCCGGCAATAGTACGTTGCAGTTCTTCCGTCTTACTCAAAATCAACCGTTTGGCAGCTACCAAAGATATTTGGTGGGTAACACGGATAATCAATTCCTCCTTATTGAAAGGCTTAGAGATGAAGTCATTCGCGCCAACCTGAAACCCCTTCACAATATCTGCCGTACTATTCAGTGCGGTCAGAAAGATGATTGGAATATCAGCTGTATTCGGATTTGACTTTAAATGTTGAGCTACTTCAAAACCACTCATGTCCGGCATCATTACGTCAAGCAAAACCAAATCAGGATTTTCCTTTTCCACCTGTTCCAACGCTTGCCGCCCGTTACTTGCAGTAGCAATCGCGAATTTCTCATTTGTCAAAAGCACTTTCAACAATAAAACGTTTGACATCACATCGTCAACGATGAGAATCTTGTATTCGGAAGGATTTATTTCCATGTTCATCTTTCTATATTGTTTTTCCCGTTATCAAAATTACTATTTAGTTAGGAACGATATTCCTTAAAATACTCTATTATATACTGTAAACCCTCTTCCAGCTCTATAGTCGGTTCCCAGCCCAACTTTTCCTTTGCCAGAGTGATGTCCGGCTGACGCTGTTTGGGATCATCATGAGGCAGTGGCTTGAAAATCAGTTTCGACTTGGAATTCGTCAGCCTAATGACCTTTTCCGCCAGTTCCAATATGGAGAATTCATTCGGATTTCCCAAGTTTACCGGACCGATAAAATCGTCCTCCGTGTTCATCATCCGCACCATACCTTCTATACAGTCATCTACATATTGGAAACTTCGCGTCTGATTACCCGAACCGTATATTGTAATATCCTGGTTCTGCAATGCTTGAACCACGAAATTGGAAACCACCCGTCCGTCATTCGGCAACATCCGAGGACCGTACGTATTGAATATACGGATAATCTTGATCCGCACTCCATTCTGGCGGTGATAGTCCATAAACAATGTCTCGGCACAACGCTTCCCTTCATCATAACAAGAACGGAGGCCAATTGGATTTACATTTCCCCAATAACTTTCCACTTGGGGATGAATAACGGGGTCACCGTACACTTCGCTGGTAGAAGCCTGCAATATCTTGGCATTCGTCTTTTTGGCCAGTCCCAGCATATTGATGGCGCCCAATACAGAAGTCTTGATGGTTTTAATGGCATCATATTGGTAGTGGATGGGAGAAGCAGGACAAGCCAGATTATAGATTTCGTCCACATCTGCCTCATAAGGGGTTTCCACATCATGCAGTACAAATTCAAAGCGGGGATTGCTCTTCAGATGAGTGATATTTCCTTCCGAACCGGTGAAAAGATTATCCAGACAAATCACCTGATGCCCGTCGTTTATCAATCGGGTACAAAGATGAGAACCTATAAAACCAGCACCGCCACTAACCAAAATTTTCTTCATGTAATGTTTTTTATAGTGCCTTAAAGCACATAGGACCTATTCTGTTTGTTTTGATGCTGACAAATGTAGGCGATTTGACTAAATTATGCAAGTTTGCAACGAAATATTTCACTTGTTAATGAATATAAAGAGGCAGATTAAAAAATCCACCCCTGAAATATTCATTTATTTATCCGCCACATACTCTTCTTTCTTATCCGGAATGCTGAAGTTCTTGTTCGCAAACAAGTCTGCCAGACCCGAAATTTGCTTTAAACGCAACACTTCGTCGCGATCCATTCCGATATTCTTCATTATCCATTCATCAGACATACCGGCTCTGTCCAATTCCGCAACAATATGGCACATCAACTCGATATTATGCGTACCACGGGCACGATTATGACGGATAGTGGACGCCATACGGTTGGAAAGTTCCTTGTCAATCACGACCACGGGAAGCAACCCGTTTTCGCGCTGATAAATTCTTTTGGATGTCTTCAACACCTGATAACGGTGGTAACCGTCCACCAGGATGTAGTTATCCTCTTCCTCATCATAGTAACAGACACAAGGCATGGTGAAACCATCTTCCCAGATGGAAAGCTCCAGAAGCTTCATTTCGGGCGGTGCCACTACATTCGGATTGTAATCGTTTGCTTGTATTTTCTCTATTGGAATTGCCCTTACGTTATATACCGGACTTTTATCTACGCTCATAACATCATATTTTTGAATTGTTCCATTATCTTGTCTCTTTTGTATGCCTCTTCCTTGTTCAAGGCAAAACCCATGTACTTGCAGGCATGGTCATTCTTCAGGATGCATATGCACATCCGCTTATAAGTGGGAATTTCCCGGAATTCCGCGATGTCAATATCATCCAGATAATCCATGCGCACCGGCTTCTTGTTTGTCTTGTAATTCGTGGTATTTATCACTTCAATGGACACTCCTGCATCCCTCAGCTTCTGGATGGTCTCGTCAGCCAGACACCCCCCTTTTGTACGCCAGAATTCAATGCTGACGGTAAGCTTTTTCAAGTAGTTCCTCCGGGTCTCTTCCGGCAAGGTGGAAAGCAGGAACTGCATAAAGCCTTTCCACGTATACCCTTCGGGCAGTCGGACCGTCTGCCACCCCATAGCACGCGTCCCTCCGTAAATACCGGTAAAGTTCACCCCGTTGACCCGCCCTATCATTCTTCCCCAAGTATTCGGGTCGATGACACGATACAGCTTCAGGCTCTCTTGTGCCTCACAAAGAAAAGGGCTTGCCACACGCTGGCGTTCGATATTGACTCCGGCTTTATAATATAGGTCATACAAATGGTTATAGTCAAAGCCGAATTTGCCATTGGCCGTCCAGATATCCGTCGTCTTCCAATCATAAATGGGATAAGCATTGAAAATGTCATTGCCTATCTTCGAGGTCCAGCGGTAATTGTGGTACATCTGATACTTCCGGTTCAGATGGATGCTGCGCCAGCGGTTAAAACTCTCTTGCGTACGGATGCCTATGAGAAAGCAGGCACGCACTCCATCCTTCTTCTCATGCAGCCATTTGGCAAAGTGCATCTGGAACTCATAATCCCACATTTCGGGAGTGTAGAAAGGAAACGTCTCTTTAGTGAGGCAGCCTTTCGGCATCTTCCTTACCCAAATGTCCTCCAAATCCTCCTGCCACGGACGCCAGTAACTCTGGTACATCGACGTACAAGTCGTTACACGGAAAGGCACACAAACACGATACACCTCCAATATATCCTTATTCGCCTCCAATACCCGGTCCACATAATCAATGGTCATGCTGTACTGTATCTCATAGTCCATATGGAATACACACAGTTTACGGTTCAGCCGGTTCCGGCGGATATAGTCTATGCACAAATTCAGCAACACTCCACTATCTTTTCCTCCCGAAAAAGAGACGCATATCGTGTCAAATTCCCTAAAAATCACATCAAGACGTTCTTGCGCCAGTTCATACACATTTTTGGGTGTAGCCATAATTATCTGTTTTTCTTCATTTTCACATAACGGGTCCATACCTTGTCTTCCAAAAAGCCCAGCTCGCTGAAGACATCCCTATCTTCAACAAAGCTAACAGCCGTCAGACTACTCTCCTCGCCCTGCTTCTCAAGTACCTTTTCCAGAAGCAATTTTAGCGTGTCAACATTCCTTTCCTTAATATAATAGTTGTTGATGACACATTCATACTTCTTGTGCTCCACCGGCACAAAACCTACAACATGTTTA
>ULMW01054220.1_pt1 | contig 12076 bp, 10 predicted proteins | sample 1951761 | NCBI WGS metagenome assembly ULMW01 (sample SAMEA4835561, study PRJEB28245) | human gut metagenome | biome: gut microbiome; material: fecal sample | place: Denmark | collected 2008 | reverse complement strand
TGGAAGAAAAGTTTTAGCAGCAAGAAGAGCAAAGGGAAGAAAGAGACTTTCAGCTTAATGGATTTTACGGCAGATGAGTACGTCAGTATTCATCTGCTTTTTTCGTATGTGCAGGTTAAGGTTATAATAACCGGGAATAACAATGATTAAATAATGAGAATATATGGTGGACTATCATGAAGTACAAGGATTTTGAAACATTAAAGAGTAATGAAGATTTTAAAAGGGTATATACAAAAAGAAAGTCCTATGCAAACAGGGAGCTTGTCATGTATATAGCTAAGAATGGAACGGATACAAAAAGACTCGGTGTATCTGTGAGTAAGAAAGTCGGGAATAGTATTGTCCGACACAGACTGGCAAGACTTGTAAGGGAGGCATTCCGTCTTAATACAAGTCATATACCCGATGGCATAGACGTAGTAGTTGTTGTCAAGGCTGGTCTTAGAGATAAGGGTTATGCAGAAACAAGTAATTCAATGATTCATTTATTAAAACTCCATAAGGTATATATAGAATAAAGTGAATAATTATAATATGCGCAGGGAAGTTGAAAATATGGGAAAAAAGATAGTTATCGGGCTTATAAGATTTTATAAAGTGGCATTATCACCTTATAAGGGAAGAAGTTACTGTAATTATGTCCCAAGCTGTTCCCAGTATGCCATAGAAGCTATTGATATGTATGGAGTTATATTAGGTGGATGGTTGGCATTTAAAAGAATACTAAGATGTAATCCATTCCATAAGGGTGGTTTCGACCCGGTTCCAATAGGAAAGTATAAAAGAAAAAGATTACATTAATAACCAGGAGGTTTGATTTGTTTAATGCAATTATCATGCCAATAGCAAGAGTGTTAGGTTATATTTTTAACCTTCTCTTTGAAGCATTAAGCTTCTTACACATAGGAAATGTAGCTATTGCAATCGTTTTATTTACAATTATTGTGAAGCTTTGTATGCTTCCTTTAAGTATCAAGCAGCAGAAGCTTGCAAAGCTCAACTCAGTAATGAGCCCTGAGATAAAGGCTATTAATGAGAAGTATAAGGATAAAAAAAATGACCAGAATGCAATGATGAAAATGCAGGAGGAAACTAAGGCTGTATATGAAAAGTATGGCGTTTCACAGATGGGTGGATGCGTACAGATGCTTATCCAGATGCCTATCCTCTTAGCACTTTATCAGGTATTCAGATTTATTCCACTTTACATTTCGCAGTTAAAGAACCTTTTTATAGCATTCCTTACTGACAATGGTGGAATAATGGCAGTTGATGGATATGCAGATACTATGAAGCAGTTCGGTGAAAATGTTGACTGGACTAATGTTAATACAGCAATAACAGAAATCAATAAGTTCAGTGCAGAAAACTGGGACAAGTTAAAAGATGCATTCCCAGCCTTCAGTGATGTTATAGCAAACAGCCATGCAAGTCTTGAACATATGAATACATTTTTAGGTGTGAATATGTCACAGGAGCCAGGTTTTGGTCTTACAGTAGCATTTCTTATACCAGTACTTTCAGGTTTATCACAGTTCATAAGTGTAAAGGTATCACAGGGCAATACACAGGTTGATGACGATAATCCGATGGCAGCATCAATGAGAATGACTATGTATATATTCCCATTAATGTCAGCATTTATCGCTATATCAGTTCCAGCAGGTCTTGGTCTTTACTGGATAGCTACATCTGTAATCCAGACAATTATCACAGTATTTATCAACAGACACTATGACAAGATAGGTGCAGATGCAATCGTTAAGAAGAACCTTGAAAAACGTAATGCAAAGCGTGCAAAGAAGGGGCTTCCACCTGAAACAATAGCTAAGAATGCCAAAGTTTCAACAAAGAATGTTAACAGGGAAAAAGCTGTTAAGTCTTTAGAGCAGATAAAGGCAGAGAACGAAAAGAAGGTACAGGAAATAAAAGAGTCTGCACAGTATTATAAGACAGCAAAGCCGGGAAGTCTTGCAGAAAAAGCTGGAATGGTAGCTAAGTATAATGAAAAGAGCAGCAAAAACGGTGGTAAGAAGAATTAAATATCAGCAAAGAATATTGATTTTAATATAAGTGAGGGTAAACACATGGAGTATATTGAAGTTACAGGAAAGTCAGTAGATGAAGCAATCACAAATGCCTGCCTCAAGCTTGAAACATCTAGTGACAATATTGAATATGAAGTTATTGAAAAAGGAAGTACAGGTTTATTAGGTTTATTCACAAAGCCAGCTAAGATTAAGGCAAGAATTAAGTCAGGTGTTGGTTCTGTAGATTCGGAATTCAAGGCATTTGAAAAGAAGGAAAAGGAAGTCATCAGGGAAGCAGCAGAAGTTAAAAAGGAAGCTCCTAAGAAAGAATATGTAAAAAACGAAGCTGCTGTAAAAGAGCAGGCTAAGAATGTAGAGAAGAAGCCTGTAGGCAGTACACATGAACCAGAAAATAAGGAAATTAAAGCAGCAGAGCCAGCAAAGGCAGCGCCTAAGGCAGTTTTATCCAACGAGGAAATAGAATCAAGAATTACTAATTTCCTTGGTGATATGTTTGAAGCTATGGATATTCCAGTAGAAATTAAGGTTACATTTGATGGTGAGGATGAGTGCGTTAATGTAGAACTTCTTGGTGAGAATATGGGTCTTCTTATCGGAAAAAGAGGACAGACACTTGATTCAATCCAGTATCTTACAAGCCTTGTAATCAACAAGGGTAAGGAAAAGTATGTAAGAATTAAGGTTGATACTGAGAATTACAGACAGAGAAGAAAGGATACTCTTGAGTCACTTGCCAAGAATATTGCATATAAGGTTAAGAGAAGCAGACGTTCAGTTGCCCTTGAGCCTATGAATCCATATGAGAGAAGAATTATCCATTCAGCATTACAGAATGACAGATTCGTATCTACAAAGAGTGAAGGTGAAGAACCATTCAGACACGTAGTTGTATATCTTGACAGGGAAAAGAGTGGCAATAACAGATATTCAAGACAGAATTACAACGAAAACAGAAATTATAATGACAATAGAAGTTATAATGAAAACAAGTAAGATAAAGTAAAAAAACATAATGATATTTTGCTTGTTAAAGGCTGCTGTGGTATTATTACAACAGCAGCCTTTTTTAATGTATGGAATATAGAACAGGAGAGTGTATATGGAGCAGACAATAGCAGCAATATCAACAAGTACTATGTCAAGTGGAGGAATAAGTATAGTAAGGCTTAGCGGCATTGATGCTGTTGATATAGCAGATAAAGTATTTACAGCTAAGAATAATAAAAAATTACGTGATGTTAAAAGCCACACTATCCACTATGGATTGATAAAAGATGGCGATGAAGTTATTGATGAAGTACTTGTATCTGTTATGAGGGCACCTAATACATATACAAGAGAGGATGTTATAGAAATAAACTGCCACGGGGGAATACTTGTCACAAAGAAAGTGCTGGATACAGTTATTAAGCACGGTGCCAGGCCGGCAGAACCGGGAGAGTTCACTAAGAGGGCATTTCTTAACGGACGTATAGACCTGTCACAGGCAGAGGCAGTTATTGATATAATAAATGCGAGAAATGATTATGCACTTAAGTCGTCTGTAGGACAGCTTGGCGGAAAGTTATCGGAAAAAATTAAGAAAATAAGAGAGATAATACTGGATAATGTAGCATTTATAGAGTCCGCACTTGACGATCCCGAGCATTATGATATTAATGATAATGTTGATAAAATGTGCAAAGATGTGGATAACTGTGTGGAAAGTGTGGATAAGTTGTTGAAAACCGCTGACAACGGACGTATTATGAGGGACGGAATAAGGACTGTAATACTGGGTAAAACCAATGCCGGAAAGTCAAGCCTTCTTAATGCACTTGCAAGGGAGGAAAGAGCGATAGTTACTGACATAGAGGGAACTACAAGGGATGTCCTTGAAGAGCAGATAAATCTGTCTGGAGTGACACTTAATCTCATAGATACAGCGGGTATAAGAAAGACTGATGACTATGTGGAAAACATTGGTGTTAATAAGGCAAAGCAGTATGCAGCGGATGCAGATTTGATAATATATGTAATCGACTCCTCAAGACCTCTTGATAATAATGATTATGAGATTATGGACCTAATTATGAATAAAAAGGTGCTTGTTCTTCTTAATAAGTCAGATATGGAGCAGGTTGTTACGAAGGATGATGTATTAAAGCATTTGTCGTGTAATGTAATCTCTGTATCAGCAAAGGAGGAAACAGGTATTGACAGTCTTGAGAGCGAGATAAAGGATATGTTCTTTAATGGTGACATATCAACAAACGAGGAAATATATATAACAAACTTAAGACACAAAAATCTCTTAAGGGAGGCGTATGACAGCCTTAAGCTTGTTAAAGAAGGAATAGATAACCAGATGAGTGAGGATTTTCTTACCATCGACCTTATGAATGCTTATGAAAAGCTTGGACTTATCATAGGTGAGGAGGTTGAGGATGACCTTGCCGACAGGATATTTGAGAAGTTCTGTATGGGTAAGTAATATATTATTAAAATGTGCAGAAATAAAAGCTTGTAAATAATGCTAAAGTATGAGTTGTAAGTATTTATTTTTGGATTTTAAAAGAAATTTTAACAATAACAAATTAATGTCAATTTATAACTATAAATGAGCAAATAAAGAAAAATGCATAAAATAAGTTGTTTTGTTTGTACTTAAAATGCATTTCTAAATTATAAAATTAATTCAGGAAGGAAAAGTTATGCCTAATATAAAGGAAACATATGATGTTATAGTTGTTGGTGCCGGACATGCGGGTTGTGAGGCTGCGCTTGCAAGTGCCAGACTTGGACTTGAAACTATTATATTTACAGTAAGTGTAGAGAGCATCGCGATGATGCCATGTAATCCGAATATAGGAGGAAGCTCAAAGGGACATCTTGTAAGGGAAATAGATGCACTTGGCGGTGAGATGGGTAAAAATATAGATGCCACATTTATACAGTCAAAGATGTTAAATGCATCAAAAGGACCAGCTGTACATTCACTGCGTGCGCAGGCTGACAAGTCTGATTACAGCAGAAGAATGAGACAGGTGCTTGAAAACACAGACCATCTTCACATAAGACAGGCAGAGGTGTCAGAAATAATAGTAAATGATGGTGTGATAGGCGGTGTAAAGACCGTTTCTGGCGCTGTATATGAGGCAAAATCAGTCGTTTTATGTACAGGTGTATATCTTAAGGCAAGATGCATATATGGCGATGTAAGTTACCATACAGGCCCTAACGGACTACAGTCAGCTAATCACCTTACAGAGTCACTTATTGCAAATGGAATAGAGGTAAGACGTTTTAAAACTGGTACTCCTGCAAGAGTGGATAAGCGTTCGGTCGATTTCAGCAAGATGACAGAGCAGTTTGGTGATAAAAAGGTTGTACCATTTTCATTTGAAACAGACCCTGCAACAGTGCAGAAGGAGCAGGTGAGCTGTTGGCTTACATACACTAATGAGGAAACACATAAGATTATTATGGATAATATAGACCGTTCTCCGCTGTATTCAGGTGATATTCAGGGAACAGGTCCAAGATACTGTCCATCTATAGAGGATAAGGTTGTAAGATTTGCAGATAAGGACAGACATCAGGTGTTCATAGAACCAGAAGGATTGTATACAAACGAGATGTATCTTGGCGGAATGAGCAGCTCTATGCCTGAGGATGTGCAGTATGCGATGTATAAGACTGTTCCCGGACTTGAAAATGTAAAGATAGTAAGAAATGCATACGCTATCGAGTATGACTGTATAAGCGCAATACAGTTAAAGTCTTCACTTGAATTCAAGAAGATAAAGGGACTTTTTGCTGGCGGACAGTTTAACGGAAGTTCAGGCTATGAGGAGGCAGCAGCCCAGGGAATTATCGCAGGTATAAATGCAGCGCAGTATGTAAAGGGCAAAGAACCTCTTATTCTTGACCGTTCAGAAAGCTATATCGGAGTTCTTATAGATGACCTTGTTACTAAGGAATCATTTGAACCATACAGAATGATGACATCAAGAGCCGAATACAGACTCATATTAAGACAGGATAATGCAGATATAAGACTTACAAAGTACGGACATGAGGTCGGACTTATATCGGATGAAAGATACGAAAGACTTCAGACCAAGATAAGGCTTATAGATGAGGAAATAGAGCGTGTTAAGAGTGTAAATATAGGAACTAATGAGCAGGTGCAGAAAGTCCTTTCAGATAATGGAAGTACAGAGCTTATAACAGGTGTGACACTTGCAGAGCTTATTAAAAGACCAGAGCTTTCATATGACGTGCTTGCGCCTATTGACAAGCACAGACCAGAGCTTCCAGAGGATGTTAGGGAGCAGGTAAATATTAATCTTAAATATGAGGGATATATAAGCCGTCAGTTAAGACAGGTGGAGCACTTTAAGAAGCTTGAAAAGAAGATTATTCCTGATGGACTTGATTATTATCAGATAAATGGACTTAGAAAAGAAGCTATGCAGAAGCTTGATAAGTTCAATCCACGCTCAATAGGACAGGCATCAAGAATATCGGGCGTGTCACCAGCGGATATATCGGTGCTTCTGGTGTATCTTGAGAGTTATAGAAGGAATAAGGAAAGCTAGTTGTTATATAATTAATTAAAATGATATCAGGGTTAAAAGGTCTAAATCTACATGAGCTTGCTCATAGCTGGGAGTGCGTAGCACGGAACAATCCGTAGGTATCATAGTTGGGGGCTTTTGTCCCCAACATCTTAAAATTAAGAATAGGAGAAGATATAAATGCCAAGTGCTATATTTCAAAGAAATCTTGACAGTATAGGAGTAAGTCTTAATGATGTGCAGCTTGAACAGCTTGATAAGTATTATGAGCTGCTTGTTGAATGGAACAGTTTTATGAATCTTACAGGAATAACTGAATATGAGGAGGTTATGCTAAAGCACTATCTTGACAGCCTTGTGCTTAAGTTACCGGTAAATGGCACTGACTCTCATATAAAGCTTATTGATGTGGGAACGGGTGCAGGTTTTCCGGGACTTCCACTTAAAATAGCATACCCTGACACAGAGGTTGTGCTGTTTGACTCGCTTAATAAAAGAATAAAGTTTCTTGATGAAGTTATAAATACACTGGGATTAAAAGGTGTGTCAACTATTCACGGAAGGGCAGAGGATGGCGGAAGAAAGCCAGAGCTTCGTGAGAAGTTTGACGTAAGTGTATCAAGAGCTGTTGCTGACCTTGCAGTGCTTTCAGAATATAATCTTCCATTTGTAAAGGTAGGAGGTTACTTTGTGGCTTACAAGTCGGGTGATGTTGATGCAGAAGTTGAGAAGTCAAAGAAAGCCATAAGTATTCTTGGTGGTGTGATAGAAAAAGTAGATAAGTTTACACTTCCGGAAACTGATATAGAAAGGTCACTTGTCTATATCAAAAAGGTGAAGAATACAGGAAAGAAATATCCAAGAAAGGCGGGGCTTCCATCGAAGGAACCGCTGGTTTAGGCTGAGTGTGGCTACAAAAATGTGTTTGTAATGGGAATGACATTATGTAACATTTTTTAGATAATTAAAATGGGATATTATTTTATTGTATTACTTAAAATAAGAATGCCAGAGCTTAAATAAAGCGCTTAAATAAAGCCGCTCTCAGCCCATTAATTCAAGGGCTGAGAGCGGGCTTTATTCAACATATTTTGTTCTATAAATTAGAATATAAAATAAGTTGTAAACTATAAATGAGCAAATCTAAAAAGTTATATAATTTTGTCCGTATATTGTTAATTAATTAAAGAGCAGTATCTCACACTGCTTTACGAATTCCTCAGGCTCATCAACCTGTGGAAGTGCTCCGGCGCGAGGTATATTTACAACTTCTATAGCACTGTTAAGTGATACATATTCGTTTGCTGAAGCGGCATTTACATCACCATTTATAATATAAATGCAGTTGTTAAGCTCTTTTACTGCCTTTGTTATAGAAACAGTCGTGTAGTGACATTCTGTGCTTGAGAATAAGTACTTGCTTGATGCGCCAGATAAGTGTGCATTTTCATAAGAAGCATTGAGATAATCTATAGGTACAAGACCATCGCCAAAGGTGCGCTTTCCAAGTACATTTTCAAGGCGGCCCTTTCTTACACATATATTGTAAATAGTAGTTCCTATCACAGGAATAGAAAGAAGTCTGCGCCTGATGTTGGCACGTTTTCCAGGAACTATCATAGCCTTTGAGATAGCCTGTGGACTTACAAGCAATATCTTCTTATAAAGCTTGTTGTTAGTGTATGCGGCACTTATGGCTATTGGAGCTGAGCTGCCAGTGGCAATAATATCTGCCGGTTTTCCAATAACATTTGTAATAAAGTCATTAAGAAGCTGTGTATACATATAAGTAGTGTATGTGATATGTGGCTTATCAGAATGTCCGCAGCCAAGCAGGTCTAGCACATAAACACAATGATTGTCTGACAGACGGTTTATTACGTTAATCCATTCATATCCGGAACTGTATGTGTTAAGATTGTGGACAAGTAATAAAGGAGCTGAATCTTTATCGCCGTACACAGAGTATGATATTTTTCCAAACTTCCATTTATATTCTTTTGTTAACATATCTGTGAATGTATAATTATTTTTGGTTGCACACTGGAATATAAATTTGTTTATAATATGGGTAGTGGCTATTACTGCGGTTCCCATACCAGCAGCAAGCCCTATTTTTTTCCATTTATTCATAGTAAACTGAACCTCTCTTCTGCGCACATTTTATGCTTAATGCTTGGAGTCGGGTGCGCACCGATACTTATATTGTTATAACTTTTTGTTTTGCATTTTAATATTTAATTATTTTGTATTTTAAAGTTGTCTGTTTATCGTTGTTTAGTGTTTAGCTATTTTGTATTTAATTGTCTTAATTATTCTAAAGACTTTTGTTTTCTGCATTTGTTCATTTATTATATATTCAGATATTATGTGGCAGGGTATTAAAGTGTAAAGAGTGAAAACTTTATAATAATATTATAGTCTATCTGGTTTAATGTGGCAATCAAATATATTGGATAAAGAAATTGAAAAAATATAAGAAATAATAATTGGTTTTAATACACATTTGCAGCCGAATATTTTGGGAATCTGTCATGGAATTATAATATAAAAATGTTGTGAAGAGTTAATATATAAAAACATAGAGAAACATACTTTCAAAAAAGGACTTTATTTTTATTCATAAATGGGTTAGAATTTATAAAAAAAGTTAGATTAATGTTGCATATAGCATAATAATAAGGAAAAGTAGTATGGAAAAATGTAATCAATCTGAAAAAGCAGTTGAATATATAGCCAATCAGATAGAAAAGCTTGAAAAGAATGTTAATGAATATAATTATAATATCAATTCAATAGAATTAGAATTAAATGCTTTATGTAATAAGATGGATGAAATTATAAATAAAGGCGATAAAACTCAGGAATTGTTTAATTCAACCAATGCTAATTATTTCAAAGAAAAAGAATATAACATTCTCCAAAATAAAAAATCGGAGCTGGAAGGGTTAAAGGCAAAGAAGAAGAAAGAACTTAATGAAATTATTAACAGTATTAATGAAATGAAAGATGTTATTAACATTTCTGAAGAAAAAAACAATGAAAATGTTGATAATGAAGCGGAAAAAGAAAGCAATTCAGAAATATTGTGGATACTCGAAGAGGACAGACAAAGAATATCGCGTGATATACATGATACAGTTGTTCAGAATCTTACAGCTCTTATACATAAGGAAGAGTTCATCAGCCAGATTATGAGCCGGGATATTAATCGTGCCCAAATAGAGATTAATAATGCAAAGGCGCTTATAAAGGACAGTATAAAGGACTTAAGAGATATTATATATCAGTTAAGACCAATGGAACTTGATGACCTTGGATTTAATGAAGCATTACTTAATCTTGTGGATAAGCTTGATAATAATTACAAAGATATTATAGTTCATACATCAGTTGACTGTACAGATGAAATGTCACAGATAGTGTGTTGTATATCGTGCCTTAGAATTATTAACGAACTTTCAAGTAATTCGTATAAATATGCAGAATGTTCTAATATATATATAGATGTTTATACAGATGAGGAATATATATATATTGATTACAGGGATGATGGAATTGGATTTGATTATAACTCTATAGGCAAGGTTAAGAGTAATAATAGTGGGTATGGTTTAAGAATGTTAAGTGAAAGAGTTTCTCTTTTAAAAGGAAACATAGAATATAATAGAGATAGAGCAGAATTCTTGATCAAAATACCTTTGCATTAGCCCTGTTATTATCATGATTTTATGATTACATCAGAAAGAAAACTAGTATAATGTAAGAAAATTAAATAAAGATATTTATAGATTTTAGTGTAAAATGGTATTGTTTATAGTTAGTGGAACAATATTATAGTTTAACATTAGAAGGGATGGGTAATTATATGTCTGTTAATATATTACTGGCAGATGACCATATGATGGTCAGAGAAGGACTAAAACAATTATTGGAAATGGATGATGATATTAATGTTGTGGGCGAGGCAGGAGATGGATATGAATGTCTTAATTATGCTAATAAAACACAACCAGATATTATTCTTTTGGATATTAATATGCCTAATCTTGATGGCTTACAGGTTCTTAATATTATAAAGAGCCAGAAAATGAAATGTAAGGTGATAGTTTTAACTATACATAATGAGGTTGAATATTTAATAAAAGCACTTGATGAGGGCTGCGATGGTTATATTCTGAAGGACTCAGATTTTGACACACTAAAAAAGGCTATTTTATCTGTATATAAGGGAGAAACTTATATTGAACCAAGTCTTGTACCATTGTTAAATGTAAGACTTGCTGAGCGTGACCTTATGAGGGATAAGACAAAGGAACTTACAAGAAGAGAAATAGAAGTACTTAAGATGATAGCAGCAGGCTCTTCAAATAAGGAAATAGCCTCGGTACTTAACATCAGCGAAAGAACAGTTAAAAACCATATTTCCAATATATTTAAAAAGATAGATGTATCTGATAGAACACAGGCAGCAGTTTTTGCTATAAAGAATGATATAATAACATTAAAGTGATTGATAAAGGTAATTGTAGATGTTGATGCTTTTTTTATAATGTTATAAGTGATAATAGAAGTTTATATTATGAAATTTAACAAACTGGTATGAAATATTGTATTAGCAATATTTTATACCAGTTTTTAATATATATGTTTCACGTGAAACAATCTAACTGAAATGTAATAAAAACTTATTTTTTGTATTGAAAAATATATATTTTCGTATTAGACTAATAAATGTAATTAAATATTATGTGTTGCATAATTATGTCCGCATCAGAAAACAGATTTTTCATAATCTTTTAAAATGTATCTGAGATACAAACAAAAGCAGATTATTTTTGTGCATTTTTCTGTATTTGCTCATTTATAGTAGTATATTAAAAAATTAAAATTAACAGCTGCTAGAATGATATAAAGATCAAAAATATTCAAAGTTGTTTGTGCTTATACGATAAGACTTTTAAACTTGTGACTGGTCAGATACAGAAAATAAATGAATGTTTTTAATATTAAATGGATTTATTTACAATATTTATTATGAAATGTCATTATAATGTGGAGTGAAAAAATAGAGCTAACTAAGAAATTAATACTTTTGTTATAATTATAGATTTATATTGTAGTTATCTGATTAAGAATAATATTGATATGTTTCACGTGAAACATATTTTGAAAAGTATTTTTGATATAGCTTAGAAATAGTGTAGTGAAATGATAGTAGTACTAATAAGAATTTCTATGCATATTAAGAATAATTCAAAAGTTTAAACTGATTAAGTGTGCAAAATTAGTGGTATTTTTTCCTGTGAGCAGACTCATATAAATACTTCTGTTGGAGAAAATCAGCAGAAACATGTATTGAAAAATCTCCGTTACAGGAGTACCTTTCCTTTTGTAGGCATTGACCGCCTTCAAGGCTGAGAAAATATGAAACCCTGTGAAAAAACTTTTGATAGATTC
>ULMW01027575.1_pt1 | contig 12197 bp, 6 predicted proteins | sample 1951761 | NCBI WGS metagenome assembly ULMW01 (sample SAMEA4835561, study PRJEB28245) | human gut metagenome | biome: gut microbiome; material: fecal sample | place: Denmark | collected 2008 | reverse complement strand
CATGAAAAAACTTTCGTTTTTTCACACGCCCATCTATTGCAACAATGTATCATAAGAATAAGGATGTTGAAATAATGTATGTAGAAAGTATAAAATAAGAGTTTTTATTTTGTAATTGAAAATATACAGGATTTGTAGCATAATTAATGGCGGTACGATAGCGTTATATATGGTGTCAGTGTGAGTTGACATGTGTGCTGTGGGATAGGATATATAATAAGGTATATGTGCACAGCATATATATATATGTTATTGAAAAAATGTACAGAAATGAGGTTTAATATGCCGGATAATAATGGAAACAGAATTATGAATATAATATTCAGAATATCTATCATAGGTGTTTTTTATACAGGACTTAAGGCAATATATAATTATTATGTGCTTATGCAGGGATATTCATCATTTAAGGGAGAGGAATTTTTTGGCATGGTAGCACTGCTGGTAAATGATTATATGTTTATGCTCATACTTATGATAGTGGCAGTTATATTTAATGTGCTTACTAAAAAAACATTAAGTAGCAAGGCATTTACAGTAAGGACTGTAAGCATAGTAGCAGCACTTATAGCAGGGCTTATGTCATTTCCAGCAATGGGGATGTTTGCATATATTGCGATAGCCAAGTATCCACAGGTGGCACAGATAACTGCAATACCCGTTGATATATTTACACTTACAGAAGTGTATACATCACCTATGACGGACTGGCTCATACAAAGACCATATCTTTTCTATATGTATTTTGTTTCATTTGCAGTGTTTGCAGTACTTGCCGGAACTTCCCTGTATACAGTGATTAAGACAGTGACGGCAAAAAGTAACAGAATGTAGAAAAAGTGTCGTGAAAAATAGATTTTTACACAGGAAATGAGGATTTGAATGAAGATAGTAACGCCTGATTATTATAAAGATTTCAGATGTATAGCAGGTTACTGTACAGATACGTGCTGTGCAGGCTGGGATGTAGATGTGGATGAAGCTTCCTATAAATACTATAAAAAGGTAAAGGGGAGCTTTGGAAAAAGATTAAAGTCAGTTATGGTGCCATCAGAGGAGGGCGGATGTACATTTACACTTAATAATGGAAGATGTCCGTTTCTTAATGAGGAAAATCTGTGCGACCTATACATGGCACTTGGCGAGGACAAGCTGTGTGAAACGTGTGCAGAGTTTCCGAGGTTTATCAATGAATATGGCGGAATAAGAGAGATTGGAATAGCACCATCCTGCAAGACAGCGGGCGAGCTTATGTTAGGCTACAGGGATGAGCTTACATTTGACGAAAAAGACAGCAATGAGCAGGTAAGTGCCTACAATGATATAGACCCGCTGACTTATATGCAGCTAAGGCAGGCAAGGATAATAGCCTATAATATAGTGTCGGACAGGGACTATACGATAGCTGAAAGGGCTGTGCTCATCCTTATGTTTGCAAAGGATATACAGCATTATCTTGATAAGGAGAGGGACGAGCTTATAATAGGTGTCTGTAAAAGATATGCAAAGGAAGACTACAGGGAAAGTAAGCTTGATAAGGCACGTTCCATAGCTGCGAAAAAAAAGGATGCATACCTTTATACAAGGCGGTTTTTCGACAGGTTCAAGGGTATGGAGGTCATTAATCCAGACTGGAATATATATGTAAGAGAAGTCAATACTTTCTATGAGAAATGTGAGGATGATAAAGCCTTTGCAGATATAGTGCTTGAATTTGACGAATACTATAAGGATAACCAGCACGAATATGAGCAGATACTTATGTATTATGTATACAGGTATTTCCTTGATGCGGTGTACGATTATAATGTCCTGCTTAAGATGAAGGGAGCTGCTGCCGGGCTGCTATCACTAAAGATTATGGATGTGGCTGACTGGTATCTTAATGATAAGAAGTTAGACTTTGTAAGACAGGTTGACCTTGCACATCTTTACTCAAGGCAGTATGAACATTCTTATTATAATTATGAAGAGTACAATAAGTTTTTTATGACTAAGAGAAGATATGGTTATGAAAATCTTATAGCACAGCTTTTTGCACTGGAATAGGCGTAGATAGCCTGGTAAGCCGTGTGAAAGTAAAATAAAGTCTATAATCAATCAGTTTTAACTGGTTAAATAAAAAGGTGTGAATATTTCGCATATAGGATTGGTGCCGGCGCACACCAGACACTAATCTGTTATGCAAAAAGTGCGCGGAAATGAGGATTATTATGAAGATGATACTTAAGTATCTGGAAAAACTTAAGAAAGAATGTGTTCTTGCACCTCTTTTTAAGATGCTTGAAGCACTATTTGAATTGTTCGTACCACTTGTTGTGGCATCAATTATCGACAGAGGTATAGCCAATCAGGATACAGGCTATATCGTAAAGTCGTGTCTTATGCTGCTTGCACTTGCTATTATTGGTCTTACATGTTCAATAACAGCGCAGTATTTCAGTGCAAAGGCAGCAGTAGGATGTGCGACAGGCATAAGACATGCACTGTTTAAGCATATCCAGTCACTTTCATTTACAGAGCTTGACGAGCTTGGAACATCAACGCTTATGACACGAATGACAAGTGATATTAATCAGGTTCAGAATGGTGTTAATCTTGTATTAAGACTTTTCTTGCGTTCACCATTTATAGTATTTGGTGCGATGATTATGGCATTTACTATAGATGTAAAGGCTGCTCTTATATTTGCAGCAGCTATTCCGGTGCTTGCCATAATCGTATTCGGTATTATGGTTGGTACAAGACCTTTATATAAGAAGGTTCAGGCTGGTCTTGATACTATTCTTGGAATAACAAGGGAAAATCTTACTGGTGTCAGGGTAATAAGGGCATTTAACAAGCAGGAGGATGAGCTTAAGCATTTTAAGGATAAGAATGAAGAGCTTAATCATCTTCAGAAGTTTGTAGGTAAGATATCAGGACTTATGAATCCTCTTACTTATGTAGTTGTAAATGTTTCTATCATAGCACTTATATGGGTAGGTGGTGTGAGAGTTAATCAGGGAGCTTTAACACAGGGACAGGTTGTAGCGCTTTATAACTATATGTCACAGATACTTGTTGAGCTGATTAAGCTTGCCAACCTTGTTATAAATATAACAAAGGCACTTGCATGTGCAGGACGTATCCAGTCTATATTTGATGTTAAGCCAAGTATGCAGGACGGTACAGGACACGTAAAGGAAACTAAGGATGATGTTCCTGTTGTTGAATTCAAAAATGTATCTCTTACTTACAGTGGAGCAGGTGATACAAGTATAGCAGATACAAGTTTTAAGGCGTACAGGGGACAGACTATCGGTGTTATCGGTGGTACAGGTTCAGGTAAGTCAAGTCTTGTCGGACTTATTCCAAGATTTTATGATGCGACAGAGGGCGAGGTTCTTATTGATGGTGTCAATGTCAAGGATATAAGTATAGAAGAGTTAAGGGATAAAGTCGGCATAGTTATGCAGAAGGCAGTTCTTTTTAAGGGCAGCATAAGAAAGAATATGCAGATGGCAAAGCAGGATGCAACTGACAGTGAGATAGATGAGGCACTTGCCATAGCACAGGCTAAAGAGTTCGTTGATAAGAAGGACGGACGTCTTGATTATATGATTGAACAGGGCGGAAAAAATCTTTCAGGTGGACAAAGACAGCGACTTACTATTGCAAGAGCTGTCGTTAAGAAGCCGGATGTGCTTATCCTTGATGACAGTGCATCAGCGCTCGACTTTGCTACAGATGCAGCACTCAGGAAGTCTATAAGGACAATGCCAAACAATCCTACAGTATTCATAGTATCACAGAGGTCAGCATCACTTATGCATGCAGATAAGATTATCGTGCTTGATGATGGAAAGGTTGCAGGAATTGGAACACATAGTGAGCTTCTTAAGAATTGCGAAGTATACAGGGAAATATATAATTCACAGTTTAAGGATGCGAAGGGGGCGTAATTGCTGTATTGCGTGAATTGTAAAGCAGTGGAGCAATCCGTTAATATCAGTGGGACAAAGTATACTTGTATGATAAGTATCGTAAACTTTAGATGCAGATGATTATATATAATGCTTTATTGTTTTGCAATTAATGAATTTTAATACATTTGGTACTTATATCATACTATAAATGAAATGGAGTAGTTATGAAAGATAATAAGAATAAAAAGAAAGCCCAGAAGGGCACGCTTTTAAAGGTTCTTAAGAGGATAAAGAAGTATAGTGGTTTTCTTATACTGTCTATACTTATGGCAGCAGTAACTGTTGCTTCTACTTTATATGTTCCTATTCTTGTCGGACGTGGAATAGACCATATAGTAGGACCTGGCAATGTTGACTTTGCTGGCATAGCAAAGGTACTTACAACAATAGGTATTGTGGTTGCCATAACAGCACTGTCACAGTGGATAATGAATATATGTAACAACAAGATTACTTATCATGTAACAAGAGATATAAGAGATGAAGCTATGGAAAAGATACAAAGGCTTCCGCTTAAGTATATAGACGGACAGTCTTATGGTGATATCGTAAGCCGTGTTATTGCGGATGTTGACCAGTTTGCAGATGGTCTTCTTATGGGCTTTACACAGTTTTTCTCAGGTGTGCTTACTATAGTAGGAACTTTAGTATTTATGCTTACTATTAATGTAAAGATAACTCTTGTAGTTGTACTTATTACGCCGGTTTCATTTCTTGTGGCGAGCTTTATAGCCAAGAAAACATTTTCAATGTTCAAGCTTCAGTCAGAAACAAGAGGTGAACAGACAGCCTTCATAGATGAAATGATAGGTGGAGAAAAGGTTGTAAAGGCATATGGCTATGAGGGTGAGGCTGTTGCACGTTTTGATGAGATTAACGAAAGATTACAGAAGTACTCATTAAGAGCTATATTTTTCTCATCTATAACTAATCCTTCAACAAGATTTGTAAATAGTCTTGTGTACGCAGGTGTTGCGGTAACAGGCGCATTTATAGCTATATCAGGTGGAATTACAGTAGGACAGTTATCAAGCTTCTTAAGTTATGCTAACCAGTACACTAAGCCTTTCAACGAAATCTCGGGTGTCATAACTGAGCTTCAGAATGCGCTTGCATGTGCTGCAAGAATGTTTGAACTCATAGAAGAAGAATCGGAAATTCCAGATGCCCCAAATGCGGTTGACGTAAAGGAAGTTGATGGACGAGTAGACCTTGATAATGTATATTTCTCATATACACCGGACAAGAAGCTTATTGAGGACTTTAATCTTCACGTAAAGAAGGGTCAGAGAATTGCGATTGTCGGCCCTACAGGATGCGGAAAGACTACAGTTATTAATCTTCTTATGAGATTTTATGATGTTAATTCAGGAAGCATAGATGTATCGGGAACTGACATAAGGGAAATGACAAGATATTCTTTAAGACATGGCTTTGGTATGGTGCTTCAGGAAACATGGCTTAAGGCAGGAACTATAAGGGAGAATATTGTTATGGGTAAGCCGGATGCAACGGATGAAGAGATTATAGAGGCTGCAAAGGCTTCACACTCTTACGGTTTTATAAAAAGGCTGCCTAATGGCTTTGATACTGTTATTGGTGAAGACGGAGGAAGTCTGTCACAGGGTCAGAAGCAGCTCTTATGTATAACAAGAATTATGCTTACAAGACCACCTATGCTTATTCTTGATGAAGCGACATCTTCTATTGATACAAGAACAGAAATCAAAATCCAGAATGCATTTGCAGAGCTGATGGAGGGAAGAACAAGCTTTATCGTAGCGCACAGACTTTCAACAATCCAGTCGGCAGATGTCATACTTGTTATGAAGGACGGTCATATCATAGAAAAGGGTAATCATGAAGAGCTGCTTGCAGCAGGCGGTTTCTACAAGACACTTTATGAAAGCCAGTTTGATACGGCTACGGCATAGGGATGTTTGCAGAAAAATGATGTGGTGTATCCGCCATATAAAATCAGAACAGTAAAAGATTTAGTTAATATCTAATATCACGAGGAAAATTTATGAAAATATTTCTTACAGATATATCAAATATGGATGATAACATTATGAATAAAGGACTTGAACTTGTCACTGACTACCGAAGAAATAAGGTTGAAATGTGTAAGTTCAGGGAAGATAAAGAAAGAAGCCTCGCTGCGGGGCTTCTTCTTAATTATGCTACGAAAATGTATGCTGAATGTATGAAAATGCAGATGAAGTATGAGCCTGTTATTGATGATGTAAAAGATGGTATCGAGTGTAATGTAGAGAATAATTCTAAAAATAATAACGGATGTGATGGCAAATATAATAAAGAGAATAATATTGAATATAAAACAGACGGAAATATTATTGTTAATGTCAGGCTTGATGAGTTAGTTGAAAATTATGATGCTTCATATGATTATGATATAGAGTATGTGGCAAATGGAAAGCCTTTATACAGGAATTCAGATATATATTTTAACTTATCCCACGCAGGTAATTATGTCGTGTGTGCGGTATCGGATAAAGCTGTGGGAGTTGATATAGAAAGACAGAGAAAGAATGTAATCAGGGTTGCAAAGCGTTTCTTTACGCAGGCAGAATGTGACTGGATAGGTGATGACAGCTTAAAGTTCAGCAGAATATGGACACTTAAGGAGGCGTATGCAAAGCTGACAGGTGAAGGAATTGCGGGGACAGTGTCTAAAGCAGAGTTCAGGCATGAAGCAGATAATGGAATTAATGATGCTGTTGTGGCAGACAATGCTATTTGTTCAGATAATATAGAAAAAGTGAAAATGTATATATCTGGTAAAAAAGTGGATAATATAAAAATATACGAACTTAATATTATTAAGTCAGAATATGCTATATCCGCTATAGAGTACGTTTCTGACTAATGATTGTTATAAAATAAAAAACTAGAGCTTTTTTATCAAAAAAAGGGTGGAAATTAAAAAAAAATGACTGTATAATGTAGAAAAAATTTTGCAACGAAGATGTAGCCGGTAGTAATTATGTGTACTGCCGGATATTTATTTTTTCGTGGATTGTGTGGATTGCAGAGTGGTGTGTAATCCTCACACATAGGTGAAGGGCAGGATTTAGTTCCAGAATTCACACATAACTATTATGTTTAAACCAATATGCCATATGGCAGTTAGGAGGAAAAATGGCTGTAAAGTATGTATTTGTAACAGGCGGTGTTGTTTCAGGACTTGGTAAGGGAATAACAGCAGCATCTTTAGGAAGATTATTAAAGGCACGTGGATTTAAGGTGACTATGCAGAAGTTCGATCCTTATATCAATATCGACCCTGGTACTATGAATCCTATCCAGCACGGAGAGGTGTTTGTAACTGATGACGGAGCAGAAACAGACCTTGACCTTGGACATTATGAAAGATTTATAGACGAAAGTCTTAACAAGAATTCCAATGTAACAACAGGTAAGGTATACTGGTCAGTTCTCCAGAAGGAGAGAAGAGGTGACTTTGGTGGAGGAACAGTTCAGGTTATTCCACATATTACTAATGAAATAAAGAGCCGTTTCTACAGAGATTATTCCACAGATGAAACTAAGATTGCCATTATTGAAGTTGGCGGTACTGTAGGTGATATTGAGTCACAGCCATTCCTTGAGGCTATAAGACAGTTCCAGCGTGAGGTAGGACGTGAAAATGCTATACTCATCCACGTAACACTTATTCCTTATCTTAAGGCATCAGGAGAAATGAAGACGAAGCCAACACAGGCAAGTGTCAAGGAGTTACAGGGAATGGGAATACAGCCAGATATTCTTGTCTGCCGTACAGAACATCCTCTTGAACCGGGTATTAAGGACAAGATTGCATTATTCTGTAATGTTCCTAAGTCACATGTATTACAGAACCTTGATGTTGAAATTCTTTATGATGCACCACTTGCTATGGAGGAGGAGCATCTTGCACAGGTAGCCTGCGAATGTCTTGAACTTGAGTGCCCAGAGCCAGACCTTGATGAGTGGAGAGCTATGTGTAAAGCATGGAAAAATCCTACAAAGAAGGTTACAGTTGCACTTGTTGGTAAGTATATACAGCTTCATGATGCATATATATCAGTTGTTGAAGCACTTAAGCATGGTGGCGTAGCCAATTCATGTGATGTTACTATAAAGTGGGTTGACTCAGAAACAGTAACTGCTGACAATGTATCAGAAATTCTTTCAGATGTATCAGGAATTCTTGTTCCGGGCGGATTTGGCGACCGTGGTATAGAAGGTAAGATACAGGCAATAAGATATGCAAGAGAGAATAATATTCCATTCCTTGGTCTTTGCCTTGGTATGCAGCTTTCTATCGTGGAATTTGCAAGAGATGTCATCGGATACGAGGATGCACATAGTGTTGAACTTAAGCCTGATACAACTCATCCGGTTATTCATCTTATGCCAGACCAGGAGGGTATTGATGATATCGGTGGTACATTAAGACTTGGTTCATATCCTTGTGTACTTGCAAAAGACTCTAAGGCATATGAGCTGTATGGGGAGGAAACTATCCACGAAAGACACAGACACAGATACGAAGTTAACAATGATTACAGAAAAGTTCTTGTTGAAAATGGTATGGAACTTTCAGGCATTTCACCAGACGGAAGAATAGTTGAGATGATAGAGATTAAAAATCATCCTTGGTTTGTGGCTACACAGGCACATCCTGAATTAAAGTCAAGACCTAACAGACCACACCCATTATTCAGAGGATTTATTGGTGCGGCACTTGATTATCAGGATAAGAATACTGGAAAGTAATTAATAGTGAATAATAATTCTGAATATTTATAGAATATGTAAAGCCTGTAGTATGGGAAGTATATTTCCATATTACAGGCTTTTGCAATAAAAAATATTAATAAAAAATAAATAGTGTGAAACCTTTGATTTTAGGTTGATTTATAAATATTCCTTCTTTATAATAAGTATTGTCTGTTAATATGAGGATAAAAGATTAAAAAAAGTATGTAATATTATAACATACTGTCTGCAATTATCGTGATATTTTTATAGGCTGAGAAGGATGCTGCCAAAGGCTTATGGCAGACTATGAGAGTATAAAGAAACTAGGAATGGAGACACAGGATGGATAATTACAACAATGGTAATAATTACGGTGGTGGTAATAACAACAATAACCGTAATGACAGAAATGGCAATAATAATAAAAAGCCTAAGAATGTCAACCTTATTGTGTTTATTATAATAGCGGCTGTTATAACATTTATTGGTATAACAATGCTTAACAGTCTGTTAAGAAATGCCACATATAAGGAAATATCTTACAATGAATTCATCGAAATGGTGAATAATGATGAGGTAGAGAGCGTATCGCTTGAACAGGACAGAATACTTATTACACCTACAGAGAGTGCTCAGGAAAGTAATGGTGTCAATAAGCTTGGTTACACATATTATACAGGATATGTCAACGATGACAGTCTTGTACCACTTCTTAAGAGAAAAGGAATTGAATTCACAGGATATATACCAGATTCAAGTTCTTCTATAGTTGAGTTCCTTGTTGCATATGTTCTTCCATTCCTTTTCATATATGTTATATTTGCCTTTGTATACAGAAGAATATCCAAAGGCGGCGGTATGATGGGCGGCATGGGTGTCGGCAAGAGTACTGCGAAGGTATATGTACAGAAAAAGACGGGAGTTACATTTAAGGATGTAGCAGGACAGGATGAGGCAAAGGAGTCACTTACTGAGATAGTTGATTTCCTTCATAATCCGGATAAATATTCAAAGATAGGTGCAAAGCTTCCAAAGGGTGCTCTTTTAGTAGGTCCTCCTGGAACAGGTAAGACACTTCTTGCAAAGGCTGTAGCCGGTGAAGCGAATGTTCCATTCTTTTCACTTGCAGGTTCAGATTTCGTAGAGATGTTTGTAGGTGTAGGTGCTTCACGAGTAAGAGATCTTTTCAAGGAAGCTACTAAGCAGGCTCCTTGTATTATATTCATAGATGAGATAGATGCCATAGGTAAGAGCCGTGATTCAAGATATGGCGGCGGTAATGATGAGCGTGAGCAGACACTTAATCAGCTGCTTGCAGAGATGGATGGTTTTGATTCATCTAAGGGTATATTCATACTTGCAGCAACTAACAGACCAGAGGTTCTTGATAAGGCTTTACTTAGACCAGGACGTCTTGACAGAAGAGTTATAGTAGATAAGCCAGATCTTAAGGGACGTATTGAAACACTTAAGGTTCACTCTAAGGATGTTCTTATGGATGATACAGTTAACTTTGAAGAAATCGGACTTGCAACAAGTGGTGCTGTAGGTTCTGATCTTGCCAATATGATTAATGAAGCTGCTATTGCAGCTGTTAAGGCAGGAAGAAAGTATGTATCACAGAAGGATCTTTTTGAAGCTGTAGAGGTAGTTATAGCAGGTAAGGAAAAGAAGGACAGAGTCCTTAGTAAGGAAGAGAAGCAGACAGTTGCTTATCACGAGGTTGGTCATGCACTTGTTACAGCACTTAAGAAGGATTCTGAACCAGTTCAGAAGATTACCATTGTTCCTAGAACTATGGGTTCTCTTGGATATGTTATGCAGGTTCCAGAGGAAGAGAAGTATCTTCAGAATAAGGATGAGCTTATGGCAAGACTTGTTACTTTAGTAGCTGGCCGTGCAGCAGAAGAGATTGTTTTTGGCAGGGTTACTACAGGTGCTGCTAACGATATAGAAAAGGCTACCAAGATAGCTAAGGCTATGATAACACAGTATGGTATGTCAGACAGATTTGGTCTTATGAATCTTGCTACTGTTGATGATCCATATCTTAATGGTAATGCAAGACTTGACTGTTCAGATGAAACAGCCGCACAGATAGATGAAGAAGTTAAGAATATGCTTAAGGAGTGCTATGAAGAAGCTAAGCAGCTTCTTACAGAGAACAGGGATGTACTTGATAAGATAGCTCATTATCTGTATGACCATGAAACTATCACAGGTAAGGAATTCATGAAGATATTCAGAGAAGTCAAGGGACTTCCTGAGCCTACAGATACAACAGGCTTTACTCATTCTGAAAAGGTTGCAGAAAGCGTAACATTTAACGAAGATGGAAGCTATTCATCAACACTTAATGGCCCTAGTGAAACAGATATCTGGAAAGGTATTGGTGAGGTCAGCAGTGTGAGTGATAGTGAGAAGGCTGTATCTTCAAGTGATGATTTTGTTAAAGGAACAGATTATTCTGTGGGTGCAGAAGCTGTAGAGAGTTCAGATAATGCTGATGGAGCAGGAGCTGTTGAAAATTCAGGTAATGATGCTGGTGTAGGAACAGTTGAAAATTCAGGTAATGCTATCGGCGCAGGAGTAGAAGGTACTGATAATGCAGGTGCAGATGATATTAATGCTCGTGGTGGTTCACAGGAATAAGATACATTCATCTGGCATACCAGAATAATATAATAAAATATCTAATTAAATATCAATAAATAAGTCATAATACTACTGTTCAGGGCAGGGAATAAGCCTTGAATGGTAGTATTATGAATATTGTCTGATTATCAATTACAACTATAAATGAGAGAATTTAAAACATTATGCATTTTATATAATTTCTTAAAAGCGTATTTGATTATACACATTTTATGGAGTGAATAATTTTGCAATGTCAGTAAATTCTTGAAAATATATTTCAGTTATCCCATTATTAATTAATTTGCAGATTTTATATATCTATTTATAGATTGCGAGTTAAAATTATAGAACTACAAATGAGCAAATTTAAAATATTAAACAAGTATGTCTGCGTTAGAAAGACATATTTTTAATAATCTATTGAAATGTATATGAGGTACAAATAAAAATAATTTATTTTTGTATATTTTCTGTATTTGCTCATTTATAGTCATAAAAATCAAATTTAGAAATTCCCCAATATAATAAAATTAGTTTTATATGTGTGATACAGATATAGAAAGGGTACACATAATAATATATATAGTATAGAAAATGACTTATGAAATAAAAATATAAATAGAGTCATAAGCGGAAAGGAGACATACAAATAAATAATGACTCAGAAAGCCGAAAAAGCAAATAAGGTCAAAGTGGGGAGTGATGCGAAAAAAGAAACAATGACCCAGAAAGTCAAAAAAGAAAATAGGGTCATAAGCAGAAGAGTATGTAGCAAAGAAACAGTGACTTAGGAAGCCGAAAAAGCAAATAAGGTCAAAGGAGGGA
>ULMW01033222.1_pt1 | contig 12531 bp, 8 predicted proteins | sample 1951761 | NCBI WGS metagenome assembly ULMW01 (sample SAMEA4835561, study PRJEB28245) | human gut metagenome | biome: gut microbiome; material: fecal sample | place: Denmark | collected 2008 | reverse complement strand
TTGGTGGTATTTTACTAAATTAACCCTTATAATGTTCATTAAATGAAAGAATTTTCATTATTTTCACTTCAAATGTATAGTGCATATGAAAAAAACAACAACTGACAGAAATAAGGTTCATTTTGCAGTCATGGCTATAGAAGCAAGTTCGAAAAAGATGAATATTTCTCCTATGGAAATGTATCAAAGGCTGGAAAAGGTTAATCTATTCAAGCGGCTTGTTTGGGATTGCTATGATATAATGCATACGCAAAGCCTACAACATGTTTCCGAAGATTTGGTGGAAGCCTTGCGCAATTGGGAAAAGCGAGAGAACCATCTGCAGAATAATGAAAATCGAAAAGATTAATATGAAATGCATATAATGACATTATATCATGTTTCTACACTCCCAATAGAGCATCCTTTGGCCAATGCCAAACGTGCAGATTAGGATTTTGGAAAAGGATTTTATTTGACGTCTTTACACTCTCATCAAATTTGTTTGTTGAACCAAGAACTGATAGACCGTCATCTCTGTTATGTGAATAGTTTTCTATTGACCTTTAAATAGAAAAAGTCGAGTTATGAAAGAATAGGTACTTTAGCGAAAAATAAGCCGCATCGTCGTGCTATTGGCAAAGCGTTTGTTTCTCCCGAACGTGCTTTAGGAATTTTTTATAGCACGCATACATGTGCTATGCTGTATGATAATCGGTATGGTTTGCATTTAATGGGAGACTTTTATATCTTAAATAATATATTGCAAGAATTGCAGGAAAAACAATCTTGACATAGAAGTGCATAATGTTTTATTCGGAATTATATTAGAAAATATAGGAGGGTGTCTCAAAGTTTATTTTGAGACACCCTCTTTCATTATACTCAATAAGCTTTCACATTAATATCCAGGATTCTGCTGTCCCTTCAGTTGTGGATTACTATCCATTTCATCTTTCGGGATAGGCCATATCCAACGATTATCTGTAGCCTCTTTCTCTATATCAGTACCCAAAGCTGGCAAATAATCATCTCTTTGAGCATCAGATGAGCTACGCTTCATACCAATTTTCCATCGTTTCATGTCAAATAATCTATGACCTTCAGCAAACAGTTCTCGTACGCGTTCATCTTGAATTTCCTGCATCAAAGCTGCACCATTGTAAGCTGTTTCGGTCCATCCTTTTATACGTACCTTCTTCAGTTCGTTCAACATATCTGAGGCCTTATCCTCTTGATTCAGCATCGCATAGGCTTCAGCAGCTATCAGATACATTTCGGAAATACGGAAAGCTTTTAACTTGTTGACATTATTGGACTTTCCTTCATACAATTCAGGGTTACCCGGCCATTTACTGCAATAAGTGACTTCAATATCATCACCTACTTGACGGTCAATCGGTCCGGTTGTAAAATAAGCATCGTAACGGATATCATTCTCCTTATCGTATAAATCTAAAACAGGCTTCACAGGTAAGTAACTAGGACGAGGCAATTTATCAACTATTCCCATAAAAGAGCTGCCCAAAGCATTTGAACCGGTTTCTGTCTTTGACATTGCAAACTGCCAGATAGCTTCTGTGCCGACATCGTTCAACCACATCTTTTTATACGCATTTCCATCAGATATCAAAGTATAACGCTTGCTGTTGATTAATCCTTGTGCAGCAGCCGCAGCATTTTGATAATCTTCCATTTCCAAATAAACACGTGCTTTTAAAGCTTCAACTACATCTAAAGTGATATATGCAGACTGAGCTTCTCCCTGAATTCCTACTAAATTGGATGCCTGTTCCAAATCTTTTACGATAAAATCAAAAGTTTCTTTCAGGGTGCTGCGGCCGGGATATTTGGAATAATCCGAAGTAGGAGCATATTCTGTAACCAAAGGTACTCCATAATCACTTCCGGCAGCTGCGGAATCGTAATTTTTGCAATAATGCAAAGCCAATTCAAAATAGGCATACGCTCTGGAAAAATAAGCTTGTCCTACATAATGATTGATATAAGCTTTATCATTTTCACTCAATTCCGTGTCATTTGCCAGAATATTCTGACCGCCCTTTATTAAATGATTGGCATTAGCTATAATATAATAATTGTCGGCCCAACATCCCGAAAATGCTCCATCTGTGATTTCAAAAGCCCAACGGTAAAAATATCCGTAAGTATTACCATAGTCTGCTGTAGCAGTCAATAATCCAGATTGTACCAATGCGTCCATTGAATAGGCATTTTGGACATATCCTCTCCATTCAGCATGAAGCATATTACTAAAGGCCTGACAGTCCTTTACAGTCAATATTGATTCATCCGTAGGTATTGATGTGCTGGGCATTTCATCCATATTACATGAAGTAAATGCTGCACAACAAGCTATAATTGATAGTATAATTGATTTCTTCATATTATCCTTTATTTAAAATTAGAAAGTTAATTCAGCACCAATCGTAAATTGCTTAGTATTAGGATATTTTCCTAATTGCAAGTTTGAATCCACTTCAGGATCGGCACCTGTATAGTTGGTTACAGTCAATAAATTACGTCCAACAGCAAAAATGCGTGCTCCTTTGATGAAGCCGGTCTTGTTCAGCCAACTTTCCGGTAAAGTATAACCGATAGTCAGGTTTTTCAAGCGAAGGAAAGAAGCATTCTCAATTAAATGAGTGTCAAAACGCAATTCGGAATTAGCAGCTGGAATATTAGTGACCTGACCGGGAGTAGTCCACATATCAAGCATATCTGTTGACTGGTTTAACTGACCCGCAAAATTCGGATTGTTGTAGAAGAAAGCATCATTATTGATGGTATACTTTCCTAATACATAAGAGAAGTCCGCATTGATGCTGAAACCTTTCCAGAAGAATGAAGTGCTGAAACCGCCAGCCCATGGAGCATAGCGTTGTTTTCCTGTAAACACAGCGTTGTCTTCAGAATAAGTTTTGGTCTCATTGCCGTCTTTGTCCAACCAAATCTGCTGTCCGTCTGCCGGGTCTACTCCCACCCAACGAACGTAATAAAGTTCACCATAAGGCATTCCTACCTGATATTTGATACCTGTATTGGCAACAACGTACTCATCACGTCCACCAAACAATTCTGTAATCTGGTTCTTATTATAGTTAATATTGGCCGAAACACTCCATTGTAGATTTCTACGATTAATAATATCGTATGAAACTGTAGCTTCAAAACCACGGTTAAACATACTACCGATATTTCCCCAACCGGAACTATGACCTGTTGTATATGAATAAGGAATAGTCATCAGCATATCTGTGGTTTTCTTATCATAGTATGCCAAGTCGATATCCAAACGATCAAACAAACGTGCACTCAATCCTATATTTATAGTCTTTTGTTTTTCCCAAGTTAAACCATCATTCTGTACAGAAGAAATATAGAACGTTTGGTCTCCATTATACTTGCCTGTACCCACCAGACCCAAAGAAGGATAATAGGGATCACCGTCAAATGCAGAGTTACCGGTTGTACCATAGCTGAATTTTACTTTTAAGTCTTTCATCCAGTCAATGTCTTCCATGAATGCTTCTTTAGATACATTCCACATCGTACCAACGGAGAAGAAAGAAGCCCAACGGTTATCACGTCCAAAGATAGACGAACCATCTGTACGGAAAGAAGCGTCGAAGAAGTATTTCTCACCAAAATTATATTCCAAGCGGCTGAAATATGAATTCATCACTTTTTTCTTTTTGCTGGCACTCGGCTGTTTGGGGATAGTACCATTGCTTAGCATAGGTAAACGACCATCTGTAATGTTGTCTACACTGGCACCAAAAGAACTTCCATTATAAATTATAGATTCTTGTCCGACCAATGCCGATATATTATGCATTTCATTGATACTGAATTTGTATTCGGCTGTATTGGTAAATGTAAATGAAGAGTAGCGCTGGAAAGATTCAGATGCAGACCCCTTTTGGTTATTATAATTAGCCGGAAGACTGACGTAACGATATCTGTAATCAAAAGCATCTATAGCCTGTGCCGCACGGATGGTCAGTCCTTTTATCGGTGTAATTTCCTCAAAAGCATTACCATATAAACGTACTTTGTTCTTTTCTGTAGGTTGGTTTTCCAGCAGATAATAAGGATTCCACAATCCAATCTTATCTAAAATATCCTTTCTTTTACCGTAAGAAATAGAACCGTCTGCATTTTCTATAATTTCATAAGGGGTTTCATAAGGAATAGCCCATTTACTTAAAGTCGCTACATTGTACCAGCTGTTTCCTGTTCCGGCAAAACCATTAGTCTCAAAGTCTTCATAAGACAATCCTAAGTTCAAACCAACCCGAAACCAGTCTGAAACTTTAGTATCAATATTACTACGTACCGTTTCACGTTTCATTCCTGAAGATGGTTCAATACCATCTGCGTCATAATGGCTGGCAGAGATAAAATAATTAGTATTGTTGACAACACCGGTGATACTTGCATCCAACTGATAGGTAGGTGCATTATCTTTAAAAAAGTAGTCATACCAATCAGTAGATATACCGTGTTTCAATGCAAATTCTTTGTTAGCCTGAAAAGCTTCATTATTTTTATAATTTGGATTGACAGTTTCACAGAAATTGAAATACTGTTCCGAGTTCATTAAAGTGATATTTTCTACAGCACGCTGGGAGATACCATATTGTCCTTTTACGGTAACGGTCGGTTTAGCACCTTTACCACGCTTGGTGGTAATTACTATAACACCATTAGCAGCTCGCGAACCATAGATAGAAGTTGAAGAGGCATCTTTCAGAATAGTCAGATTTTCAATATCATTGGGGTTAATAGCAGAGAATGCTCCGCTTGAAATGGGAGCGCCATCCAATATAAATAGCGGTTCACTGGAAGAATTGATAGAACCGATACCACGTAAACGCATAGAGACTCCTTCACTAGGCTCACCGGAAGATGTAAAAACCTGCAAACCAGCCACCTGTCCTTGTAAAGCATCTGCAAAGTTCGCACTTGGTCTATTGGCAATCTTTTCAGATTTTACAGCTGCAACAGAACCAACCATAGAACCCAATTTCTTGGCACTACCATATGTACCGGTTACCAATACTTCACTTAATAATTCCGTCATGGGTTTCAAAGTAATTTTCATACTTGGTTTAATAGGTACTTCTTTGTTTTCCATACCTATAAACGAAATTACCAAAGTTTTTGCAGAACTTGGTACATTTGGTAATTGAAATTTACCATCCATATCAGTAACAGTACCTACAGCAGTACCTTTTACTAAAATAGAGGCGCCAACTACGGGTAATCCGTCCTCTTCCGAGATAACAGTACCTGTTACCTTCGTGACCTGAGCGGTTACCAGACCTATACCTATAAAAAGGCAGGTCAATAACAGCATAAATTTTCTTTTCATAAAATTCTCTCTTAAAGTTTAACTTTAGATTAATATAAATTCATTCACTCTAACAATTGGCAAAGGTATGAATAAAATTGTAAAATCAAACAAATAATGGTAAAAATCACAAGTTTCTCCTCTATTATTATGCTTTTAGGCACTTTTATCTCACAAAAAATGAAAATTCACTTCATATTTATTCGAGTTTTTAATATATGCAATAAGACGACTTTCAATCTGCAACTTGAGTTTTAAAGGTCTGTTAACTTATAATTGTTAACATATGAAGGCTATCTTTCTAAGTTTATATAAAGAAAAGAACAAAAATATCTTCAAATGCTTTTTTAGTGTTCACTTTACGTCTTATCATAGAATTATAGTATTTCAATTTTAGAACTAAGAATTATGAGAAAGATTAGTTATCGTCCTGTTTACAACCGGAAAAAATGTTTAAATTCCAGAGGAACGGCTCTGGTTCAAGTAGAAGCTTACCTCAACAAGAAGAAGATCTACTTTTCTACCCACATCTATTTACGTCCAGAACAATGGGATGTAAAAAAGAAAATTATCAAAGATCATCCCAATCAGGATGCGCTTAATGGAATGCTTAAAGAGTTTATAATTGAGCTAGAAAGAAAAGAACTGTCTTTGTGGAGGCAAGGTAAGATTATCACATTAAATCTTATAAAGGATGAATTCAAAAACAGTACAGATGTTTCATTCTTAAGCTTTGCGCGTAAAGAAATAGATGCATCTCAATTAAAGGACAGTACCAAGCAAAATCATTTAACGACTATTGGGTTGCTCCAATCATTTAAACCATCAATAGAGTTTAAAGATTTGAACTACAATTTTATAACTAGTTTTGAGAAGTATTTGTATGACGCCGGTTATCAGATGAATACTGTAGCAAAACACATGAAACATTTGAAATCGTTCGTTAATGCAGCAATAAATAAAGGATATATCGATTTAAATGATTATGCTTTCAGAAGATATAAAATTAAAATGAAAGAGGGAAAACATGTATTTCTTTTGCCTGATGAAATGAAAAGATTAGAAGAGCTGTCTTTGATGAATCGAGATATACATTTCCAACATACATTAGACGCATTTTTATTCTGTTGTTATACTGGATTGCGTTATTCGGATTTTACCAATTTAACTGAGAAGAATATTGTTAAATAGACAGAGAACTGTGGCTGATATTCAATTCTGTAAAAACAGGTATTGAGGTTAAGCTTCCTTTAAACCTACTATTTGGCGGAAAAGCTTTGAACATACTTTATAAATATCAAAACCAGTGGAATACTTTTTTCTCGCTGAAAAGTAATTCCAATGTTAACAAAGAATTAATTCGTATCGGTAAATTGGCAAATATAGACAAGCACTTTTCATTTCATACAGCCCGACACACCAATGCTACCTTATTAATATATAAGGGGGCTAATATAACAACAGTACAAAAGCTATTGGGGCATAAAAATCTGACTACAACTCAAATTTATGGTGAAGTAATGGGTAGTACCATTGTCCGTGATTTGAAAAAGTGTCAGAAAGGAAAAGATTGAATATTGCTGACATATTGATTGTACTGCCGGACCAGGTAGAAAATAAGTAGAACAATCACCTCTCTTATCTGTCACACAAAGAAAGGCTCTTCGAGCATTTGTACTTTTATGTGTGACAGATTTTTCCTCTGCAAACATTATGCATACTTGCTTTGGTAAGGTCAAAGGAATGGATGATTCCATTTTAGTAAATGACTTGCTACACGATGGCTGAAACCATAAAAACCAACTGTGTTTTTTTTGCTCCACAAGTAAAAATACGATTCTTCCTTCCTCCTTTCATTAGTCGTTAAAACGTCCTGTTGGTGGGGATTACGGTAGTGAATGGGCATCCCATCACCGCCCTTTCAGCCTCCTTTCATCTGTAAAATCCCTTCTGGTAGGATAAATACTGAAGGCAGATTGTGAAGGGACTTGGAAAGCACGGATGAAGGGAGGATGAGGGGATGTGCTGTCATCTTTAACCGGTTGTTCGTCAGTGCATTAAATTTAAAATGTAAGGATGAACGGACAAGAAGGAATGACCGACTTTATGAGGGGGGGGGATAATCCCATCTGCCCTTACATTAAAAACATGCCGAGCTTTTTTAAAAAGGTGCTGAAGTTTTTTGAAAACATAACGAGCTTTTTTGAAAACACAAAGGTCTTTTTGCGACATTCGGTGTGGGCTGTATATTTTTAAAACACTTCACACATACGGTGGCATCGGGCTACACGTACGTACGCATAAGCCTGCACGTATATATGTCATTGTGTCAGGTTCCGTCTATTGTGATACAAAACTTTTATAATCTGATTCATATCATCTACTGAATATTATAAGGCTAATTTAGTTAAACGCCACCAATACAATCTTATTTCATGGTAGAATGAAGGTAGGAATTGTCTATTGATTATAATGCCACAGCAGTATTCAGTGGATATAAGCATCATACGACAATATTAATAATTAGTTAATTATCAACGTGTTATATATAATTTTAGTTCTGCAAAAACTCTGGTAATTTCGTTTATTGGTATGAAGTCTCAGGAAGTGGCGATAAAACCAACTTTGAACGTGACATTAAAGTCGGATACAGAAGTACTTGAAGAGGTCGTAGTTACAGGATATGGTACTTTTAAAAAGACTTCATTTACAGGAGCTGCATCAAATATGAGTACTGAGAAGCTACAGGACGTTCCGGCATTAAGTGTATCAAGCAAACTTGCCGGTGGTGTTTCCGGAGTACAAATTACATCCACTTCAGGACAACCCGGTGCAGTAGAATCTATCCGTATTCGTGGGTTAGGTTCAATTAATGCCAGCAATGAACCTCTATATGTAATTGACGGAGTTCCCATGTATTCCGGAGATGCCAGTGGTTTCTCTTATTCTCAAGCAGGTTCAAGTATGTTGTCGACTCTGAACAGTAATGATATCGAATCCATGACTGTTATTAAAGATGCAGCAGCGGCCTCTCTGTATGGTTCACGTGCAGCCAATGGAGTTATTGTAATTACAACTAAAAAAGGAGCCTCAGGAAAAACAGTTTTCAATGCTAAAGCTGACTGGGGGTTCTCTGATATGGCTATTAATTACCGTCCGGTGTTAAATGGTGCCGACAGAAGAAACTTACTATATACCGGATTTAAAAATTATTATTTGAACGGTGGAAAGACAGAGAGTGAAGCTGTTGCATTTGCAGACAGCCAAATTGACAAATATGCTGCAGAACCTTGGAGCGGATATACAGATTGGAAAGATGTATTGTTCAGAAACGGTTCTCATCAAAATTATGAGTTCAATGCACAGGGTGGTAATGACAGGACTAAATTCTATGCCTCATTGTCTTATACCAACCAGGAGGGTTTAACTCAAAATTCCAGTTATGAAAGATTTACCGGTCGTGCCAATTTAACCCATACGGCAGGTCGCTTTACTTTTGATTTCAGTACAATGTTTGCCAAGACAAATCAAAATCAAAACAGTGAAGGTACAAGTTTTGCTAGTCCTATTATGTGTGCAGCCATGACTGCTTCTCCTTCAACTTTCCCATACAATGAAGACGGTTCGTACAGTACGACTTTCCCTGCTTTGAATGGAGCTAATATCGTAAAAACAATGGACTACAATTATGATAGAAATACGATTAACCGTTCATTGAATACAGTTTCGGCTACATGGAATATTTGGGATAACTTGCGTTTGAAGGAAGTATTCAACTATGATTTCAACCAATCAAATAATCGCGTTTGGTGGGATCCGCGTTCTAATGACGGTCGCTCTTCTAACGGGGTATATCAACGTTATATGATGAATCGTGAAAAGTGGACGAGTCAGACCCAGCTGACTTATGACAAAACAATAGCCGAAAAACATTCTATTGATGCTTTGGTAGGTTTTGAAACAGAGGACTATACGTTGGATTATACTTATTCAAACGGTAGTGATTATCCGGGATATTTGGAAGAAATTACCAATGCTGCAACAACTCGTTCAAGCAGTTATAAATCAAAATATCGCATGACTTCGGTATTGGGACGTTTAAACTATGACTATGATCATAAATATTATTTCAGTGCAAGCTTCAGACGTGACGGCAGCTCCCGTTTGGCTGCAGACAGCCGTTGGGGTAACTTCTGGTCTGTATCCGGTTCATGGAGACTTACTCAAGAAGCATTTATGGAATCATTGAAAGATGTGATTACAGGTGCCAAAATACGTGCCTCTTATGGTGTAAATGGTACTCAGCCAACTGATTACTATGGATATATGGGCGTTTATGAATATGGCTACAACTATAATGGGAAACCGGGATCTGCCGAAACACGTTTGACTAATCCTGAATTGAAATGGGAAAAGAATTATGCTACAAACATTGGTTTTGACCTGAACTTGTGGAATAAGCTTTCTGTTTCATTTGATTGGTATAATCGTGAAACAAAGGATTTGTTGTTAGACCAACCCATTTCACTTACTACCGGCTTGGGTAGTATTCTAAAGAATGTAGGTTCTATGAGAAATAGAGGTTTTGAATTGGAACTCAAATCCACTAATCTATCTACCAAGGATTGGTTTTGGACTACATCCTTTAATATCTCTCACAACAAAAACAAATTGACAAAACTTGACGGTAATCAGACTGAAATGATGGATACTGATTATTCACAATTAATTCACCGTGTGGGAGAATCATTTTATTCATTTTATGCCTATGAATATGCGGGTGTAGATCCCGAAACTGGTAAGGAATCATATTATATCAATGATGGAACTGAAAATGCACGCAAAACAACAACCAATTATGCAGAAGCCGAAAAAGTAATTATCGGAAATGTAGAGCCCACTGTTCAAGGTGGTTTGTCCAACTATATCAGTTGGAAATTTATCGATTTGAATTTAACATTCACTTACTCATTCGGAGGCCATGCTTTCGATAGAGCCAACTGGATTCAGTCTAATGGTGGTACATATCATTATCTTGGTAATGTTCCTGATTATTGGAAGACAGAAGATATGTGGCAGAAGCCGGGTGATCATGCTAAATTACCCCAATTCGTTTATGGAAACTCTGCTGTCAGTTCTTCACGCTGGATGCTTTCCACAAACCATGTACGCCTGAAAAATGTTACTTTAGGATTCACTATTCCTCAAAACTGTATCAAAAGATTGGGATTGAACAAGGTTAGAGCTTATGCTTCTGCCAACAACTTATTCACAATCAAATCTGGTGATTTGTATGTAGATCCAGAAGTTCCAGCTAACGGTATAGTAACATTTGAAACCCCTGCTTTAAGAACGGTGACATTCGGTATTGAAATAGGATTCTAATCATTATCATTTTAAAAAGTAAAAGAATTATGAGAAATATATGTAAATCAATAGCAATCTCTCTTTCACTGGTTGCATTGACATCGTGTGGGAACGATTGGCTGAATACTGTTCCTAGCGATTCTGTACCAGCAGATGATGCTATCAATAACTATAAAGCTGCAACTGTTGCTTTAACCGGTGTGTATGATGGTCTGCAAGGTAATTCTAGCCGTGTTAGTTATTACGGAGCCAGAATGTTTTATTATGGCGATGTACGTGGGGATGATATGCAGGCAAGAGCTCAAGGTATGCGTTCTTCTTCCTGTTATGAAATGCGTTACACACTTGATAACGCTCCTAATATGTGGTCTGTTCCCTACAATGTAATTCGTAGAGCGAACCGATTATTGGAAGCTGTTGAACAAAATAAAGTGGAAGATGCTACTGCCGAGCAATTGGCTAATTTAAAGGCCGAAGCCCTCACTATAAGAGCTTTGGTACACTTTGATTTATGTCGAATTTATGCTAATCCTTATACAATGGATAACGGAGCTTCCAAAGGAGTTCCTGTAGTCACAAGTCCATTGGCTATGGATGAACTGCCATCAAGAAGTAGTGTAGCTGAGGTTTATACCCAAATATTGCAGGATTTGGAAGATGCTCTATCTTCAGGCGGCCTTGCTGACAAGAAGAATTATGGCTATGTAAACAAATGGTTTGCGAAAGCTTTGCTGGCGAAGGTATATTTGTATAAAGGAGATAATGCCAATGCTTTGACACAAGCCGAAGATGTTATCAAAAATTCTCCTTATGAATTATGGACTAATGGAGAATATGTCAATGGATGGACTACATCGGATAGTGGACGCAAGGAAATGATTTTCGAGCTGGTGAACAAGAGTGAAGATGACTGGACTGACCGTGAAGGTATTGCTTATCTGATGAATGAAGATGGTTATGCCGATTTTATTGCAACTAAATCATTCTTAGCCTTAATGGAAGAAGATCCTGATGATGTAAGAAACAATATCTTGATTCCAGCACAAAGTGATGAAGATTTGATGAAGGAATTTGGAAATGCTAAAATATTTGTCAACAAATTCCCCGCAGATCCATCCAGTGGTGAAATGCGTTTAAACAGTCTTCCTATCATGCGTTTGTCTGAGGTTTACCTGATTGCAGCCGAAGCTGCGGCTAAAATGAGTAATGGTTCTAAAGCAGCCGCATATTTAAATAAAATAGTCCTTCGTGCTAATCCGACCGCAACTGCTATCACTGAAAGTGAAGCTACTGTAGAGCGTATCATGCTGGAAAACAGAAAGGAGTTCGTAGGTGAAGGACATCGTTTTTTTGACGCAATGAGAAACAATGAAACAATCGTTCGTTATACTAATGATATTGACAAAGGTTTCCATTATTCATTAATCAATGAATCGGCTAGATTCGACAGAACTTACTTCCGATCTTTATTACCCATTCCGGCAGACGAAGTAAATGTCAATCCGAATTTAAAAGCAGAACAAAACCCTGGTTATTAACTAAGTATTAATAACTAAAATTAAAGCCGCATCAGAAAAATGCGGCTTTTCTATTTTATACGTAAAAATATTATAAGGGTTAATTTAGTAAAATACCACCAATACAATCTTATTTCATGGTAGAATTAAGGTAGAAATTATCTATTGATTATAATGCTACAGCAGTATTCAGTGGATATAGGCATCATACGACAATATTAATAATTGGTTAATTATCAGCGTGTTATATATAATTTTAGTTCTGCAAAAACTTTGGTAATTTCGTTTATA
>ULMW01052407.1_pt1 | contig 12629 bp, 13 predicted proteins | sample 1951761 | NCBI WGS metagenome assembly ULMW01 (sample SAMEA4835561, study PRJEB28245) | human gut metagenome | biome: gut microbiome; material: fecal sample | place: Denmark | collected 2008 | reverse complement strand
TGGCAGGTGATGCACATGAACGTGATGAAAGGGTTCAGTGCCGCACAGAGCAACGAACACCAGCGCAACTGGACTGAACGCGGTTGGGAGAACGCCATAGCAAAAGGAACGTATGACCGCCGGAGGGAATGCTTGAATTTCGAGGTCGTCAAAGGATGCAGGATCCAAGCGGTGGACAAGAGACAGTCCATTCCTGAACGCATGGCAGAGAACCTTCTGCAACGTGGCATAAAAGACCCGAATGAGGGTTTGCCCGAACCGAAATACCGTACTGTCGTGGATTTCATTTTGGGCGGTTCTAAGAACCAGATGCGCCAACTGGCGTTCGGGAACCAGGAGGTAGTGTATGGGGCAGGTGATAATCCGGAAAATGCCACGCTCAAAAGGATGCCGGAAATAGAGCTTTGGGCAAAGGATATGTACCGGTTCATGAGTGAACGTTTCGGAGAGGAGAACATCATCGGCTGTTATGTACATCTTGACGAGACTTCGCCGCATATGCACCTGACCTTATTGCCGATCCAAGACAAGAAGTTTGCGTTCAAGAAAATGTTTGCAGGAAAGGACAAACTGGAGTTTTCCGCGAGAACAAAGATGTTACATGACGAACTTTCGGAAGTGAACAGGAAATGGAAGCTGGAAAGAGGCAGGAACGTCTCCGAAACCGGTGCCAGGCATCGTACCACTGAAGAATACCGTCGGCATCTATCGGCAGAGTGTACCAATATCGAGGAACAGATTGTCCGGCATCAAAAGGCGTTGTCCGACCTCAAAGTGGAAATAAGCCTGGCGGAACGCAGGGTGAAAGGCTTGACTTCCATGGTGGATAATCTCCGGAAAGCGAAAGCGGAAAAGGAATCCCAACTGTCGGCATTGGAACGCACCCTGCAATCCCATCAGGGAGATGCGGTTGCCATTGTTGCCGAAAAGGAACGGTTAGAGAAAGAACTGGCTTCTATCAGGACCAAACTGGCGGACAAGCAGGACAAGTTACAGACGGCTGACCGTCAACTTGAAACCCTCAAAAGGGATATGGATGCCATTGGTGAACGCACGGAAGAGCTGAAAGGCGAAGCCTATAAGTACAGCCGTGAAATCCACTCCAATGTGGATGTGCTTCTCAAAGATGTGATGTTGGAAACATTGGTAAGAGAACATTCTGCAAGATTGGCTGGAATGGGAGTTTCCGAACAATCGCGATTTGAAGGCTCATTGCTGCAAAGCCTGACGGAACAGGGAACAGACGTGATGTATTGTGCCACGCTTCTGTTTCTCGGCATGGTCAATGATGCCACCACTTTTGCCGAAACGCATGGAGGCGGTGGAAGCTCAAGCGATCTCAAATGGGGCCGTGACGAAGACGAGGACAACCGTGCTTGGGCGAGGCGTTGCATGATGATGGCAAGCAGGATGATGCGCCCGGCTTCCGGGAAAAAACAGAAAAGATAATCGGCAGGAAGAGATTTCCTGCATTGGATATAGAATCTAAAAACAATTGAAGAAGAATGAGAAAGAAAATAATATTTGTTCTGGCAGCGGCAGCAATGTGCCGCTCATTGCAAGCGAATGCGGATGTACAGCCTGTTCCACAGGATAGTGTACATTGTGAATCCCATACGGACAAGGAGCTGATGTTTCAACCCATAGACCCGACTTATCACAAGGGGGTGCTGGAGACTTCACCTTGGAACGGCAACTGTTTTGTCAGCCTGCAAGGTGGTGCGGGTGCTTTTATCGGCAAACCGATTGGATGTGCCGACATGTTCGACAGGACTCAGCCGTCATTGTCCGCATCGATCGGCAAATGGTTCACTCCCCGGATTGGGACAAGAATCAGCTATAACGGTTGGCGGTTCAAGGACTGCAACCTTGCCTCCGGCGACTATCATCATTTCCATGCGGATTTGATGTATAATGTTCTTGGAGGGCAATATGCCAAGAAAGAAAATCCTCGTTGGGGCATTGTTCCATACATCGGTCTTGGACTTATGTATAATCCCCAAAACGGACAGAAGCCTTTTTCCGTTTCTTATGGCGTGCAGGGGCAATACCGCATCTGCAAACGGCTGACTGCCTTGTTGGATATTGGCAATGTTTCCACTTTTCAGGGTTTTGACGGATATGGAAACGCCAACCGCTTCGGTGACAATATGTTTTCCGTTTCTGCCGGATTATCCTTCACAATCGGCAGGGTTGGATGGAAACGGGCAGTGGACGCAACCCCTTATATTCGGCAGAACGAGTGGCTGGTAGAGTATGCTTCTGAGCTGACCGAAAGCAACCGCAGGTATGCCGGGCAACATGACAGGGATGTACGGACGTTGAACGAACTGAAGAAAATTCTGGAGATTGAAGGCTTGCTTGAAAAGTACGGACGGCTGTTTGAGAACCGTGAGAATTTAAGCGGTGTTTATCCTAAGAACAATTACAGCGGACTGAACTCGCTCCGGGCAAGGTTGAAGAACCGCCATTGGGACGGCAAGTCACCTTTGGCCAATGACAGCCTTGCGAATTGCTCCGGAGCTGCCGAACCTGGTGCAAGCGATAATGCAAACTCAGAAGATGCCCAATCGGGCAAATCTGCCAATGTCCCGGATTCGACAGACACGAACGCTGATAGCGTTTCCGGTTATAGCCACTCTGATTACCTCGCCCTTATAAGTTCCGGTAACGGGTGCATCGGTTCTCCGGTCTGTTTCTTTTTTGAAGTCGGCACTGCGAAGTTGACAGACAAATCACAGCTGGTCAATCTTGACGAGTTGGCGCGTGTCGCAAAGGAATATGGACTGTCCGTTACCGTTGTAGGCGCGGCTGATGCCGCCACCGGGACTGCCGTTATAAACGATGCGTTGAGCATATCGAGAGCCGATTATATCGCCACGGAACTGGTCAAACGCGGACTGGCAGTTGAGCATATCACCAAGGTAGGAAAAGGTGGAATCTCAGATTATAATCCTACGGAAGCCAACAGGCTTACGAAAGTTATGCTTTTTATGAAACGATAAAATAGTTCAGGATGAAAATATATCATTACAATAACTGGCATATTAGGGCAAATGACGAGCGTTATACGCCAAGGTACGCCGTATTGCCCATTATAAAATACTTGCCGCAGAAGGCAATCATATGGTGTCCGTTTGATACTGAAAACAGCGAGTTCGTATTGGCCTTGAAAGAATATGGATTTAATGTTATACACTCCCATATTGCAAACGGGAAGGATTTTTATACTTATGAACCGGAATGTTGGGATATTATCGTCTCTAATCCGCCTTTCAGCAACAAAAGGCAAGTTTTTGAACGCTGTCTTTCATTCGATAAGCCGTTTGCGTTGATTATGTCAAATCTCGCATTGAATGATTCTTTTCCTTGCAGATTGTTTAAGGACAAGGAGTTGCAACTGCTTATGTTTGACAAACGCATACAGTATAACCTGCTTGAGCGAATACCTTTTGCTTCAAGTTATTTCTGTCACAAGTTATTACCGAAACAGATTATCTTTGAAAATCTTGATATTGTCAAGGGACAAATGAGCAGGATGTACAAGGATATGGAGGATTTTGTGAAATAGCGTTAACCAAGACACTTGAACAAGGAAGTATTTGTTTTTGAGATTAAACTTATGCTCAACATAGCATAGTACAACAATACATGGACATGAAAAACACTCGGTGATTTTGCAAAAGTTACCGAGTGTTTATACTGTTTATATTTTAGTTTGACGTTTTTCAGTTAAGTCTTTTTGTTCATAGTTGAAAACAACTTTTTCATTTTTGACGAGAGCCTGTCCGTGACGGATCGGCTCTCCTGTATTATATCATATTTCAATGATTTTACCAGGGACAAAAGACAAATGTTCGTTCTGGAACACATATCCTAATTGGTTTGTGACACACTTGGTATTTCCAATTTGCACATCCTTGTTATAATGGGAGTGCCCATATATCCAATATTCAATGTCGCTGCTCTTTATGTAATCTTCCAATTCTACGGTAAATGCTCCGTTGGCTTTGCTGTCAGCGAATTTGGGATGTTGCATCCGGTATGAGGGTACATGATGAGTAACCACAATCTTGTGCTTCGCGCTGCTCTCCATGACTGCTTCACGGATAAAGGCAGAACACTTTTCACATTCGTTATTGAAATCGACAAAAGTAAGCGGCTCTCTGTTGAAAAGGATTCTACGGAAATCCGAAATAACACTTTCGGTAAAATAGGCCTCTTTCAATGGAATGTGTCCCCATAGGGTAGAAACAATGATGTCGATGTCAACAATATGCACGATACCGTTATAGTAACTATGTACGTTAGGGCGTATTTCCAGACAATAACCATTGTCAAAAGCTGCAATATCGGAATTTTTATAAAATTCATGATTGCCCATACATGCAATCACCTGCCGGAAATTGTCTGCCGCCCAATCCCAAAACGGGTGTTTGCTATAATTTTCATCTCCAATGTAGCCGATGTCGCCGGCCAATATAAGTACATCGCCTGTGACCGGTAATGGATTATGCTTGATATAGCTTCCATTTTCAGAAAATTCCAAATGGAGGTCTGATGCGTATTGTATTTTCATGACTTGATTACGAACAGTTCTTTGAGTGATGTCAATAATTCTGATACAAACTCCTTATCCCGGTCTAATGATGCAGCCATAGAATCCGCCAATTCGTCCCATCTGTCCAGTATTGAACTTACAAACTCGTTTATGCAGTCAACGATTGCCTTTGGAGCTTCTATCGAAGTATCTTCAATGATTACAACATTTTTAAGCACATCTGAGCGGTGCTTTCGTATATCCTTGCTGTTGATGCGTTTCCCATTCTGTTTGTCTGCAACGAGATTAAGGTATGCCTTTGCTTTCAGTGCCACCAATGCGACAGGATCAGCATGGCGTATTCCATCTGTCAAACGACTGTGCTCTATGGCGTAATAATAGAAATCATCATCCATAATGATGGCGCTCATACTTGATGTGTCATCGCCAAGAGGTAATGGTTCTATTACAAGTCCTTTGGGTTCTCCCAACACATTAGGATGGCGGGATAATAGTTCTATCATTTCCGGATAACCGGCCTTTCCATCCAAAAAACGGTACAGTTCGTATTTGGGTGGCTCACCCTCTATATGTTTCCGTTTTTCAGGTCTATAACCGGCTTCTTTTACAAACTGCCAAAGCCGTTCGCCAAAAGCCTCTGTGATGTTTTCCGCAATGACAATCATATCGATGTCATGGGTGGCACGGGGGCGGACAACCGTGCCGGTCATTGCTATGTCGCAGGCTGTACCGCCGATTACAACATAATTGTCTGAGAACTCAGCAAATGCTTCGCGAAACTTTTCTAATCCTTCCATTGTATTTCCTTTATCATTCGTTCAACTTCTTTTTCTATACGGGGGTCATTCTCCGTTTGCAATGTGAGAGCAAGAGAAAGGCGGTCAACCCATTGCCTGTGTTCGTTTATTATCCCCACCGGAGGGTACTTCCAAACTTCAATCATTATATTTCCGTCGAATATATTGGGATTGACAAAATTATCCGCTGCTTTCAAAGACCGGTATTCTTTGCTGTGCAGCATAAACATCTTTTCGGGATCCGGATTAAGCCAGGTATAATGAGCGAGCGCATTTGTGCCGCAAACGGGATGCTCTGTATCCGAGCGGATGTCATCGCAAAAAAAGCGTAATTCCAATGGAGAAATCAGATATGATTGCGCCTTATTCCACAAATCTTCGCCTTTCAAATCAAAGTAAAGTATCTTTCTGCGTTGATTTGTTTGTACCTTTTTACACAATCCCACATCTTCCAGACAGGTGATTCCCAATGCCGCACTTTCGTATGAATAGGGAATAAGTTCCGCTATCTCTCTGGCTGATAATCCGGCCAGACTGCTTTCCTGTAAATGATAGAGCAAAATATATTGGGCGACAGGACTCAATACGGTGGATTTTTTGCGATTGCTGGTTTTTTCTAAAGCAACGAGCATCGGCAAATGGGCATATTGGTCCGACATGATAAAATACACCCCTTTATCCATCAGCCTCTGCCTTTCGTATGTCGGGCCCGGTTTTAGAATAAATACGACAGGTGTACCGAACAAGCCCGAAATGCGGTTGGATGTAATCTGGCATTCTTTAGGGGTGGGATTATCTTTGCGTGGTTCTAAAAACAACAATGACACACCTTGGTAGATGCCGTCATAGAATGTATATGACAGTTTCTCGCCTATAGACAAACCTTTCAGATCTGTTTTCGATACCACTTCTATTTTCCGTCCTAGTATATTTACCTCTTTTAATTTCATCTGCTCTATTTTAATACGGCATTAAAACGAAGCAAAAGTAATAATAATATTTAGAATAACAATCTATTGTGATGTATATTCGATGTTTTTTCTTTTATAATACCCAATATTTCGGAATACTTGCCTGTTTAGCGTTTCTCCGGCTCACTTGTCGGTTCTATTTTCCTTTGCAAAGTTACAGCGGCGAGAGAACGTCAAGTACCGTTCCACTAATAGGCTTGGTGGAGTTGACAACAGCTTTCCACAATTTCCGACAGGCAGAAATTGGGTATTTCATCAACTCCTCTGCCATTTACTTGCCTTATCCCTCTTTTCCCGCAGTCTCTTCGTTGCACGTAAAATTCAGATCCCGACAAGAAAGCCGATAAAGGCTTCAAAATAAGGGAAAAGAAAAACAAGAGTTAAACGATTAAAAAGGACATATTATGCACAGCAAGATTTTTCAAATTACAGAGGAGAAGCCCTTAAAGGACAACATCCTGAATGACTGCACTCTTGAACAGGGAGACGGACACTATTACGACTATTGTTCGGAAATTGGTGTGGAAGAACGCAAGTTCCATATTGACAACCTGATAAACAATATCTTACCCAAAGGTATGTTTACCCTTGTTTCAGAGGACACAATCCGATACAATGGAGGAGCGGACAAATGGAAAGAGGAATTTGTGGCAACCCTGCAAGAAAAGGCGAAAGCCGTCACCACAGAGAACTGCACGATGTGGATTGGAGAAGTGTACCAACTTGAAAAATACCTCAAAAATCCGCTTGATACAGGTTATCAATTCTATATGGACGAGTTATGCGTCAACGGGGCAGCCGAACAATCCTATGAGTTCCTGCGTGTGGCGAGCCAATTAGAACCGGGAACATTGTTATACATCGGTGGAGTTATTGACTATCATTTCTAAACTTATGAGGACGAGAAGAATGACCAAAGAACAGGGGAAACGCTGTAACATCAGCAGGTTTCCGAACTTTCACTGCACAGGCAGTATCAAAGGAATGAAACGGTTGTTTTATGGACAACAGGCATTGCTGGTAAAGTGTGGAATGTATATCTACAATGTATCAAGTGAACCCAATATTTATTATCAAGCAAAATAACAATCGGTATGAAAGGAACAGAACAATTCAAGCAGACCATAAAGGCATATCTGGACGAAAGAGCCAAGACAGACGAACTTTTTGCCGTGTCGTATGCCAAAGAGAACAAGAACTTGGACGATTGTATCACATTCGTACTCAACCAAGTAATGGCGATATGCAAAGAGGGCGGTTGTGGTATGACCGATGACGAGGTGTATTCGCTCTGCACCCACTATTATGATGAAGATAATATCGAGGTGGGCAAAGCTGTCAACTGCGGTGTGATAGTCAACCATAGGGTGGAACTCACTCCCGAAGAACAAGCCGAAGCAAGGGAAAAGGCACTCAAAGCCTATCAGGACGAGGAACTGCGCAAAATTCAACAGCGCAACAGCAGACCCAAACCCACACCGAAAGCGGTCAGACAAGAACCCGAACAAGCATCACTATTTGATTTTTGATTATGAGAGCAAAGACGAGATTACAGCATAAGGTAGTAACCGCTAACGGGCGGTTGCTGCCACTGACAGAGAAACAGCAGTTGTGGGCGTTCCGGCACTGCCTGAGCCACTATGCGTTCCGCACCAAAAGCGGTAAGACCACCTGTATGGATTGTGGACACCAATGGAATGAGACCAAAACAAAGAACTGCCATTGCCCTTGTTGCGGTACAAGATTGGAGATACGCGACACCTTACAGCGGAAATATAGAAACAAGTCATACTATTCCATTCTAACGACCCAAGACGGATTTCAGGTTCAGAGAGTGTTCCTTTTGACGGCTGATTACCGCAAGGGGAAGAAGGCAGAGTATTATTCTATGGAAATAGTCCGCTATTGGTTGGATGACAACGGCAGGACGGCAGTAACAGCGTTAAGGCGCACAATCGGCTATTATCAAGACAGTTTTGTCTTTGACAATTGTCTGGAATTGCGTAACGACAACGATGTTTACAGGCGGATTGCCGATTGCAGGGTCTATCCATATTATTCAGCCACTGCCAAGTTAAGGCGTAACGGATTGAAAGGCTCTTTGTCAGAGATTGAACCAATAGAACTGATGAAATCCCTGCTGAAAGACAGCAGAGCCGAAACGATGTTCAAGGCAGGTCGGAAAAAGGACTTGGACTATTTCCTGCAACATCCTATGTACCTTGATTTATATTGGAACACTTACAAGATTGTCATGCGTAACCAATACCATATATCGGATATTTCCCTTTGGGTGGATTACATTCGTTTGCTTGAGAGGTGTGGCAAGGATATTCACAATGCCCATTATGTCTGTCCTTTGGACTTGAAAGCCGAGCACGACCGCTACCAAGAACGGGCAAGGGTTATCCAAGAGAGGGAAAAACGTGAAGCGCAGAGAAAAAAGGCATTGGAGAGCGAAAAACGTTTCAGAGAGTTGAAAGGCAAATTCTTCGGATTGTCATTCACAGACGGCTTGATTGTGGTCAGCGTATTGGAGAGCGTGGATGATTATTACAAAGAGGGAAACGCACTGCACCATTGCGTGGGACAATGCGAATATTACCTCAAACCCAACTCATTGGTTTTCTCGGCACGGATAGACAACAAACGCATTGAGACCGTAGAATTGTCGCTTGATACTTTCAAAGTCCTGCAATCAAGAGGGCTTTGTAACCGAAACACGGAATATCACGACCGCATCATTCAGCTTGTACAGAAAAACGCACGAAAAATCCGTAAGCGGATGACAGCATAATCCGCTTTGTCCTTTTTGCCAGCCACTTGTTATGATTATATTGTAGCAGGTGGCTTCAAGTCCGGCTACGGCTGCCCTCCGATTGCCGTAGCGATTACAATTTTAATTCTACCACTAAAAGGTAATGCGTAATTCATTATAAATTAATACGATACAATGTATATCCACTTATATGTCCACTCGTACCACTTTTAGAACCACTTAAAGCCTGATACCGTTTTATTCACCAAACCGCCCATTGTAACCTTTTGGAGTATCCTCCTTTGAGCCGGCTCCCACGCCACATGGTCTTGTTTTATCGTGCAAAGGTACTGCGCCGGGAGAATGCCAAGTGCCGCTTCGCTAACAATTCAGTGGAATTAACGACAACTTTCCACGAATGTTCCATTAGTGGTATTTCATTAACTCCCTGTTTGTTCACTTGTCTTATCTCCCTGTTTGCGCTGTCTTTAATGCACATAAAACAGTTCCCTGTGGCGAAGTCGGAAGGCTTCCAAGCAAAGGGAAAAGAAAAAAGTTTAACATCAAATTTATTAAGAAATGGAGTACAACAATCAACTGTCGGAGAACGACAAACGCTTTGCGGACGAGTTCTCAAACTATGTGAACGGAAAAATGGCTTCACCCCGAAAGGTCGGTAAGGCATTGGCGGATGACCACCGTTATTTGGTCAACGAAAAAGCCAAACTGATGTTCTACTTTATGGAGCAACTGGCGGAAAACTGGCATAAAGGCAAGTATGACCAGCGCAACGAATGGGCGTGCCGTCTGGCAGCGGAAGCCATTGACCATTTGGCGGAAAACAACCTTTATCATTTGCCCGAAGAATATTACGAAAACCATAAACAGTAACAGGTATGCAGACATTTCAAATCACCATCCCCCAATGGAACATAACAGAGTTGAACGGTTACGAGCCGATGACCACTTTTTGGCAGGATTTCTCCATTGCCGACAAGTTCGGTAACAATGCCATCGCCGACACATACAGGCGAGCCAAATCCGAATGGAAAGACAACTACAAGTATTGGACGGAACTCTGCCTTGTCCTTAATCACAAGATATGGCAGTGGCACGAGAGAGATAGGCAGAAAGCCATTCTCTACGACAAGCTATGGAGAGAAGCGGACGAGATGACTTCTGAATGGTCGGACGAAAAGCAGGAGTATTATTTTCAAGTAACGGATTAAACCAACTTGTGGGGAAATGTAAAAAGTTTCCCCACGCAAAACCCTCACAAGATGACTGCCAAAGAACAGATACAGAGAATAACGGACATTGCCCGGGAAAAAGGCTGGAGCGTGAGCATTGAGGAGGATAAGAGCCAATCAAATGTATTATTCGAGTTCCAACGCTTCACCAAATACGGACAGGATTTTCTTTTCAATGCAGATATGCGTGGCGAGGATATTGACACCCTCATAGCCGGTATAAAAGAGTATTACGAGGGCTTTGACCCCGATTATGAAGCCTACCTATGGATTGGCGATGATGGGCATGGCAAGAATGGCGCACCTTATCACATCAAGGATATTGTAGCGGATATGGAAGATGCCGAAGAACAGATATACGAATTGCTACAGGCCCTTGAAGTTGAGTTTATCTAATGGCTGAGACTATGACCTTATCGGACAAATCATATTACAACAGGTTATGCAGGAATATCCTTGCAGACCGTTTTGACTGGCGGAAATATTGTACCCCAAGGCTTTACTTTGGCAGGGAAATATGCGTGACACCGCTTTATTGTTCTTACGGACAAATCGGTTATTCCATCCATTTTCCATATACCAATGCCCCAACATTGGAATTTGACTGGGAAATGGACAATCTGACCATTGATGATGAAAATTGGAAAGACTACCTTGATACATAGGAATAAATCCAATCAGCCGTAGAGAGTTATCCTCCCTACGGCTGAACAGGTTGACAGTTTTTGATAATCATCGGTGCATACCACCGCTGTATTCCATTTCTTCCTTTTGATATTGCTCCATCCGGCTTAATTCCGTATAGACAGATTGAAGATTGGACTCAAGGGAAGAATCGTGGTCGTATGGGAAGCTGTGCCTGACGGCAAGACCGGCATTGGTAGCCGTTCCGACATCAAGCGTGTCGGTTTCCCTGTTATATCCCGTGTAGAGAATGTTTCCGCACGGCATCTCAAAAACAGGTGTGCGTTGCTTCGTCATGGCCAAAAACTGTTCGGCTACCATCTCTTTGGCTACACCTTTTATATCATCGCTTGCCAACCGGACTCCATATCGATTGATGTGGTCACGGATTTCCTGCTCCGAGTATTTCAGCATCACTTCGTAAGAACCGCCGACACTATTGTTATAGACCACGGCAAAATCTTTATCTTCCACGAGCAGGTCATCACCCTTGTTCTGAAGTGGGGAGGTAAAGGTGTATTGCTCGTTGATTCCGTTACCGTCGTAATACTCCTTGGCAAGCCGGAGCAACCCTTCATAATCTCCCTTGTTCCGGAACTCGTCCAATCGTGAGGTGTCATCAGCGGATTGCAGGTAAGCAACGGAAGAATAGAACATTTTTTCTTGCGGTACGGAGTGTCTGGTCTCACTCCGTTGCCCGTTATCCTGTTGAACCTTGTTTTTCCGGTCTAATTCCTGCGCTATCTTGTCAATGTTCTGTGTCACCAGCGAACTCGCCTTTTTTACATCCAGAAGCGTGGTCTTGATAAATTGCGGAGATTCTTTCAGTTGCTCCAGCCATGATTTCAGATAGGCGCAGCTCTCTTCTTTCAGTGCCTTGCTCATGCCGTAACGCTGTGCCACCAGTGCGCTGCCTAATTCAGCCACCAGTTCCTCACGGGCGTACTCATCCGAACCGAAGGCGGCAGGCTTGATACGGTCAAGCTGTCCCTCGATGCCTGTACTATGGGTCATCTCATGCCAAAGCGTGCCGTAGTAGGATTCCCCATCCTTGAATTGTGCCTTTTCAGGAACCACAATCTCATTTTTGCTAATGGAGAAGTAGGCTTTGTCCTGGTGCATCGGCTTGATGGGACAAATCCAGCGGTTGTCACGGATCATCACATCCATCGGCTCAAAAGACATTTTATCGCCTTCATCCAATTTTATGGCATCCCCATTCGCCAACTTGTTCCAAAGTTCCGGACGGGCTTCCTGAAGATTGGTCTGTTGAACATTGAATACCCTGAACACCTGCATCTTCGGATAGACATTGTACATCTTCTTCTCTTCATCAGAGAGCATTTTATAATCATCGTACTTTATCTTCTCCTTGGTCTCTTTATGGATGCAGGTAAATGTGGTAAGCATTACCGGAAATGATTTTTCACCACGGTTTACAGACACCCTCGGCAGTTCCACGCCCTCTTTAGCCTGCTTTTCAGTCGGCTTGTTCAACCGCTGCACGCAGTCGAAGGTGCAGAAACGAGGAATCTTGTAGCCGTTCTTCTCACAATGGAGAAGCAACATGAGAGCATTCATCCCGTTATATTCACGTCCGGACAGGTT
>ULMW01014101.1_pt1 | contig 12784 bp, 10 predicted proteins | sample 1951761 | NCBI WGS metagenome assembly ULMW01 (sample SAMEA4835561, study PRJEB28245) | human gut metagenome | biome: gut microbiome; material: fecal sample | place: Denmark | collected 2008 | reverse complement strand
GGAGTGCTTGACTGGGGTTATACAGGACTTGCAAACAACGAGTATGGATGGTTCTACGTAAATAACGGAGTTGTTGACTGGAGTTATACAGGCTTAGCAAACAACGAGTCAGGTTGGTTCTATGTAAATAAAGGAGTGCTTGACTGGGGTTATACAGGACTTGCAAACAACGAGTATGGATGGTTCTACGTAAATAACGGAGTTGTTGACTGGAGTTATACAGGCTTAGCAAACAACGAGTCAGGTTGGTTCTATGTAAATAAAGGAGTGCTTGACTGGGGTTATACGGGACTTGCAAACAATGAATCAGGTTGGTTCTATGTAAATAATGGAGTTGTTGACTGGAGCTATACAGGTTTAGCAAATAATGAGTATGGCTGGTTCTATGTAAATAATGGAATAATAGACTGGAATTATACAGGAACAGTTTCTAATGAATATGGTACATGGAATGTTATAAATGGTCAGGTCGTATTTTAGAATTTTAAAGTATTGAATTTTAATATATAAAATGGCAGGAAGTACAGATAATGATGTGTATTTTCTGCCATTTTATATTTTACATTAATTTCCCCCTTAAAGTGGTAGACAAAATGCCTAAAAAACGCAGGTAGATAGTACCTTTATTGGCATTTTGCAAGAAAATGTGACAATAGCAGATATGATATTGACGAAATGTGTCATTGTAACTACAATAAAATTAAATATATGTATTAAATATATACAAATAATACCAGTTGATTGCATAAAAAGGAGTGGTCATTTATGAGGCATAACTACAAAAAAATGGTAATTGCGGCAGGAATGGCGGCGATAATAGCATATATGCCAGTTACAGCCATGGCAGGAACAAATATTCAGACCAGTGCTAATATTTTTGCGGAAACAAATATTCAGACCAGCGCTAATCTTCGTGCAGGAACAAATCTTCAAAACAGCACAAGTATTCTTGCAGGAATGAATATCCTATCAGATACTAACATTATGACAGGCGTTCTTAACAGCATAAATACAGAGATCTTGAAAAATAATGCAAAGGTAAGTGGTACAGATATTGTAGTTGATGCAGATGCCACAGACTGGAAGAATATAAAGGAGAGAAAGTCAGCATCGGATAAGGTGTCTTCGTGGAAGGCAGCTATAGCTTCTGATTATTCAGCACTGTACCTGTATTATGAAGGAATGACATCGACAGAGTGGGATTATAATTATGCAGGTGGCAGTGATGATGTGTTATTTAAGATAAATTACGCTGATGGTACACAGGGACAGAAAAATAACATAATAAAGTTTGTAGCATGGGAGAATATGGCGGTTGCAAAGGATGGCAATTATGGTGACATAGCAAATGCAAGTGCAGCAACTGTCAATGAGGCACACGGCAACACAGCAGGACCATATATGATAGAAGCCTCTATTCCTATGGATTTTTTTGCAAGCTCTGATTTTACGATAACATTTGCAGGAACATCAGTAGCATTATCGGATATCGAAGTTCTTGAGGGGGTTGACACCGGGGAGGAAGAACCAGACCCTGTATACAATGGAATAACTATAGACGGAAGCTTCAAAGACTGGGATGCGGTCACAAAGTATGATGCAGGCTGTCCTAACGAAGAGCATAAGTACTGCATAGAAAAGACAGCGATGGTGTTTGATGGCGACTATGTATACATATACATAAAAGATGGCAACGCAGGAAGTGCTTTCGGTGCGGGTTCACATTCTAACGGAAGATATTCCATAAAAACAGACCTTGGCAATGAGCTTGTATTCCAGCTTACACAGGATGGCGGAATAAGCGGTGTAGAGAATGCAGAATGTATACATGTTGGAAAGCAGTGGGAAATAGCTATTCCAAAGGCTGACCTCCCAGCATACAACAATACACTGTCGTTTGGATTATACCTGACAGACCCATTTGTAACAGATGTATACAATCTTGACGGTTCAACAGGAAAGGATACCAATATAGATATAGCTTATGATGGGCTTTATGGTGACTGGAATAACTATCCGCACACAACTATAGAGTATGCGACAGCAGGTACACAGCAGGACAGAACAGATGCAAAGGGTGCACTCTACTGTGTGGGAAGTACACTTTATGGACATGTTGTGACAACGATGCCGGAACATCTGGCTGAAGCCGGCGGCGAATTTATGAATGCCGTTACGATACTTTTTAATAATAACTGGAGTCAGGTGTTCTATCCAAGAATGGAGACGGTGGCAGAGGATGGTTCTATCAACTGGAATACACCAAAGGGTGGAATGGCAGACGGAACATATGAGTTCTATCTGTTTTCAACCGATGCATGGCATAATTCGCCAAGCATATATGATGCCAATGATATGGACAAATGGTACGGCAAGATGATAGTTACTATAAAAGACGGAAAAGATGAGTGTGAATTCTATCTTAACCTTGAGAAGGTAGCAGAAAAGCTTAACTGTGATGCAAGTGATTTCAAGCGCATAGATGCTCAGTTTGGAAGACTCGGACAGCAGTGGATAACAACAGCGGGTGCATCTTCTGGTGCATGGCTTGGACTTATATTATGTGTCGGTGTGACAGCAGGTGTGCTGGTACGCCAGAAAAAGAAAAGTGACAGGCAGGTGTCTTAACGATGAGAGTTAGTCCTATAGTGGCAGTGGTAGTCATAGCATTATGGTTATATATAATTTCCGTTACGCACAGGGCAAAGCTTCATGCGTGGGAGTTCCTTATAGGAAGTCTTGGGCTTTTCGGGATAATGATGATGACTATCCAGCCGGTTCTTACTATGCCGCTTGCAAGATGTGTGTCAGCGCTTGCAGGTGTTGTTGGCAATATTACAGGTACATTTACGGCTTACTTTAAGTATGGAATTATATTTATACATACAGGAGTTTCATCAATAACACTTCTTATCGACTTTGAGTGTTCGGGAATAATTGAGATTATGGCATTTCTCTCGCTGCTGGCGTTCTTTAATGTCTATGATATCAGCGAGAAAATAATGGTCGGTATAGGTGGCTTCTGTTACATTATGGTGTGTAACGCACTAAGAATAGTACTTATATGCCTTTCTGTACATTTCTTTGGTATGGGAGCATATTATGTTGTTCATACATTTATAGGAAGAATATTCTTCTATGCTTTAAGTGTATGGCTGTATTTCTATGTGTTTACAAAGCCGCAGATTATTAAAATGAAAGTGGGGAATTTTGCATATGGCAGTGATAAAGTCAATTCTTAATTCCTTTCTTTTCTGGGGTGGCTGGATTATCATTCCATTTATAATGGAAATAGTTCCAGCGTTAGGAAGTGTGTGCCTGCTCATAAGAAGAGGGGCAAGATATAAAAAAAGAAAAAAAGAGCTGACAGTATATCCTGATATATCGCTGATTATTCCGGTGTATAATTCGCAGGATACGCTGTACCAGTGCATAGAGTCCATACATAAAAGTTCATATCCGAACGACAGGATAAGAGTGTTTCTTGTTAATAATAAGGGACAGGATAACAGCTTTGACGTGTATGCAGAGTGTCAGAGAAAGTTCCCCCAGCTTCATATGCAGTGGATGAATGCAGAGCAGGGAAAGTCGCGTGCGCTTAATCTTGCGCTGTATAACAGTGAGGGAAAGTACATAATCAATCTTGACAGTGACGGACTTCTTGAGAAGAATGCTCTTATAAATATGATTACAAGATTTGAGACGGACACAGACCTTAACTGTATGACAGGTGCTATTCTTACAGTTACAGAGCAGATAAAAAAGTATAAAGGTTTCTTTCCAAGGCTCCTGCGTAATCTTGAATTTATGGAGTATGCGCAGGCATTTCTTGCAGGAAGAAGTTACGCTTCAGAGCTTAATTCAGTGTATACACTGTCAGGCGCATTTTCGGCATTCAGAAAGTCAGCCGTGTTAAAGTCGTGGATGTACAACACGGATACTATATGTGAAGATACGCACATAACTTTCCAGATGCGTTACAGACAGGATGAACGTGTTGAGGTATGTGAGGATGCATTATTCTTTGTTGACCCGATAGAGGATGTCAATAAGCTGTATACACAAAGACAGAGATGGCAGAGGGGAAGTCTTGAGGTTGCCAAAATGTTTATGGATAAAGACTTCAAGTTAAAGAACTTTATTTCGGATGTGAGTGTTAAGACACTGCTTTATGACCACACATTTGCATTTCCAAGAATGATATGGTATCTGGCGCTGATATGCCTTATGGTTGTCGGATATTCAGGAAAAGTTATCATACTTTCAACGGGAATTATATTTGCACTTTATATTCTTGTGGGATATATGTATTTCATAACAGCATCACACTATTTAAAGATTAATAAAGAGGTGCGGTCCTACTATATAAGCCATTGGTGGTGTGTACTGCTGCTTCCGTTCTTTAATCTGGCAGTATTCTTTATAAGAATGGCAGGAATAATTAACAGTATACAGACAGACAGTTCGTGGAAGACGAAGACACTCACACAGGAATGTGCTGAATTCGCAGGAGTAGTGAAGAGTGATTTGAAAAAGGTGACTGGAATTATTGAAAAAATCAGACATAAAGTAAATATAAGTGCTGATGTGAATGACAGAAAATAATCTATTGCGGGACTACTGGGAATATTGTAGTTATGATGAGAAAACTATAAATGGGCAGATATAGAAGATGTACTGAAATAGGTTACTTTTGTCATTAACTCAGATATATAAAATTTTATGAGGTACATTTCTAAAAAAACATAAATATCATTGTACGGAAACGGAGTAACTATGGAAGAACAAAAGTCTGGCAATAATAAAAAGGCAGGAATGAAAAGACATCCTATTCTTATAATAACCACAATATGCGTGGTAGCTGCGGCGGCATTAGGCGGTCTGATTACATATATCCTGATAGGCAGATACGAAAAAGGAATAATTGAGGTGTGCGCAACTCAGCAGGATGCATATGTACAGCTTGTTTTAGACCAGATTAACTTAAAAGATAACAGAGATGATGAGGAGATTATTAACGACATATTAAAGACAATGGACTCCTCATCTAATAAATACTGGGCATTTTCTAAGAACCAGTCGATGTTATTCGTTAAGGATGTATTGGAAACCAACAGATATAAGGGCGTGTCAGCAGATACATATTATAATGCAAGACAGGCAGCAGATTTTATGAATGGGCTCGTGCTTAATAAAGTAGAGCACAGCGTTATAAGCCTTGATAACAAAACCTATCTTGTATCGGGAGTTATGTTTAAGTACGCAGGTCAGGATTACAGACTGTGCCTTATGACAGAAAAGAGTGTACTGCTTGATAATAATACATACCTTGAGATAAAGGTTCAGATGGAAACATTCGTAGTTGTAATACTGTTAGCACTTGTTCTTGTAGCATCTATATATGCGTTAAGAATAAGACAGTTATCATTTAAACTTGATGAAAAGGAAGCTGACATAAGAAGCCTTAGTATGAGCTTATCAAAGGTTAATGAGAAGCTTATGGATAAAGACCTTCACGATACACATAACAATGTATGGCGACAGAAGGCTATAGTGCCATTTATGAAAAAACTTATAGAAAGAAACATAATGCCGGTTACATTTGCACGTGTTGAATGTGAAAACAAGGAGAGCAGAAACAAGTTTCTTGGAAGGGCAGTTTATGTGCTGGACAGGGATGTCATTCGTTTTGAATATGGAGAAAGTGACATTATTCTGCTGGCAGTAAATGTGAGTGAAGCACAGTTGAAGTATAATCTTGGCGTGCTTGAGGATAAGGATGTCAAGGTTCAGAGAGTAATGCTTATAGACAATAGTACAGATATGAAAATGCTGAAAGAAAAATATCTGTAAGAATGGAGAGTATATGGCAGTTAAGTTATACAGAGAGTACAGAATAAAGTTTTATCTTAATATGCGACATTATATTATTATCAATGGAAACAAGGGTGAAACACATCCGCATACTTGGGAGTTTGCGCTTGATATAAAGTTTGGAAGAAGCTCATTTGTGGAGTTCAATATATTTGAAAAGGGAATAACAGACTTCCTTGATAAGTACCAGAATAAAGTCTTAAATGAAGAAGACCCATTTAATGCAATACTTCCTACACTTGAAAATGTAACAGACTATTTTGCAGAAGAATTCTACCGCATAATACATAATATCGGTGGAATACTGACATCTGTTGAAGCGAGTGAAACACCAACAAGAAGCTACATAATCAATATGGAAGAACAGGAAGAAAATGCGGGCAATAACGAGGAAACAGAAAATAAGATAATGTCTGACGTTATAGATGCAGTGCTTAATGGGATAGTGGATACGGATAAAGAATAATCAGTATATAAGAGGCAGGGTCAATGAATAAACAAGGGAAAAATCGTGTTTTATATTACACAGCGGCAGTAATCGGCGGACTTATATATATAGCGCTGGCAGTATTTATGTCCGTTATGGTTATAAAGCTTGTAAGCAAGAACGGAGTATATCCGTCAGGCTCAGATACTATGTATCATATATACAGGGGCGATTATGTATACAATTCCATAAAGGCAGGTAACTGGTATCCATTATATGATTATATGTGGTACAACGGAGTAGAGCTTATGAGATACTGGGCACCACTCTGCGCATATGTTATGGCATTCTGTGAAATGCTTGCCGGAGGGGATATGCTTATAGGATATCTCATATTTGTCGGACTTATATGTATGCTTGGTGCAGTAAGCTGGCTGTGTATAGGCATAAGAATGAAAAGGCCGGTACTTGGTGCATTTATAGGTATAATCTGGTTCTTTATGCCAAATAACCTGCTTGCATTATTCGTTGAAGGTAATCTTGCAAGGTCGCTAAGTATGATATTTCTGCCAGTATTTATATATGAGGTGTCAGAATATCTTAAAGACAGAAGGGCAGTAAGGATGCCTTTCATTATAATAAGCTTTGTGCTTATAGCGCTGTGCCATCTTGGCTATGCAGGAATGGCTGCGCTTGCGGTGATTGTATACTGTATTATACATATGTTACAGGGCTATTCCAAAAGAGCTGTGGGAGATATAATTGTCGCTTTACTGCTAGGCTTTATGTTAATCGGCGTATGGATGGTCGCATCACTTAATGGTGGTATTACTTCGCTTGATAATTCTGAAAATATGGCAAACTTTTTCCAAAGCCTTTGGGTTACAATTAATCCACTAGACAGAGTGACAACTAATAATTCACATTTTTACTTCGGTCTTGCTGCAGCACTGCTTGCAGTAAGCGGAATGTTTTTCGGATATAAGAAGTCAAGGGCAGGCTTTATTGCAGCCATAATAACACTCATATGCACAACAACGGCTATGTATCCGGTGCTTAAGATACTTCCGGGAAGCCAGTATCTGTGGATGTTAAGATTTATATCAATAGCACTGTGTATGATACTTTACAGCTTTCTTAAGTGGGATACTTTAAAGAAACCGCTTGTGGTGTTGTTCTGCGTTATACTTATTGCCGATATCGTTCCATCGCTTCCGCTTATAACAGGTGATGGCAATAATATCAGCGTATCAAAGAACGGAATAACTATCGACTATAATAATAATGACAGTGCGTGGGACAGACTTGATGAACAGCAGAATTCAACACTGATAGCTCAGGCACAGTCACTTACAAAGCAAAGACTTACTTTATTGGATGACAGCAGTCTTGGCTCAACAGGTGCATTTCTGGTATCTGACTGGAATGAGTCTGTACCGGCAGTGTTTGGTGCAGGACGTGAAGCGGCTAATACATCAACTAATATAGTAAGACTTAACAGGGCTTTGTCAGATGGCAGCTATTATTATGTATTTGACAGAAGCCGTGAGCTTGGAAGTGATACAGTGTTAGTTAAGCTTTCAGTCATAGCAAAATATGGTTCATCAGTGTATGATATGGACGTGGCAGCCAAGGCATCGGGCTATGAGGTTGCAGGTGCCAATGCAGCATACAGGCTGTACCATATGGATACTTATGACAACTGGGGAACTGTGAGCAGTTATGAGGCTATAGGCATAGGAAGCGGAACGCCGCTTATATCACAGTCATTCCCGGCAGTAGAGGAAACGGACTCTGATAATCTTAACGACTACACCTATGAACGGCTTTCAAAGTATAAAGAGGTTATTCTTGCAGGTTTTACATACGATGACAAGGATGCGGCAGAAAGCCTTATAGTTAAGCTTAGTGAGTCAGGCGTAAAGGTTGTCATATATGCGGATGGAATTCCACAGAATAAAAAGACACAGAGTCAGGAATTCTTAGGAGTGACCTGCAGCGATATTGTATTTAACAATGGTTTTCCTGATATGGATACAAAGATAGGAATACTTTATCCCGACCTTTTTACAAAGGGCTATACAACATGGCAGACAGTTTATCTTAACGGCCTTACCAATGTATGGGGAAGTGTAACTGATAATGGACTTACACTTGACTTTTATGGTACAGTTAAGAATGACAATATAATTATGTGCGGCTTTAATCTTGCTTATTACTATGGCGTGACTTATGATGCTTCCATTGGAAAGCTTCTAAGTGATATGCTTGATATTACCTCCACACAGCTTCCTGACAGGAAAAATGTGGAACTTAATATAGAGCACAGCACTAATGGAATAACGATTACATCTGATTATGACAATGTGAATACAAGTCTTGCTTACCACGATATATTTGAGTCAGAACAGTGGCTTGGAAAAAAGAATAATCTCACGTATGTCAAGGCAGGAGTTACCGATATAACATTTAAAGTACCATACCTGTGGCAGGGCGCACTTGTAAGCGTAGCGGGACTTGTGTTGACAGTGGCATGGATGGTTATTCTGTGCATAGGTGAAAAGAAGAGAAAGCTGTCACCGACAAGCGTAGAAGAGATTGAGCTTATAGAGATAGATACAGAAGAATAGTCTGGTGATAAGCAGCACATTATATTGGCAGGAATATATGATATGGAGTTTTATATATGAAGATATTTGATACACATGCACATTATGATGATGAAGCGTTTGATAAGGACAGGGACGAATTATTAACATGTCTGTTAGCCGGTAATATAGGAACTATTGTAAATGTGGGTGCAAGTATGGACGGGTGCAGGGCTTCTGTAGAGCTTGCCAGTAAGTATGAGCATATATATGCAGCGGTAGGCATCCATCCGGACGATTATGAGAGACTTGATAAAAATCAGGAGTTCTTAGACTGGTTAAGAAATGAAGCGCTTAATAATAAAAAGGTTGTTGCTATTGGAGAAATCGGACTTGATTACTATTATGATGAGCCGGAAAGAGAACTTCAGAAGAAGTGGTTTGCAAGGCAGCTTGAACTTGCAAATGAGGTGAACAAACCGGTCATTATACATTCAAGAGATGCGTGTGCTGACACGATAGATATATTAAAAAATGGACATGCACAGGATATAGGTGGTATAATTCATTGTTATTCATATTCAAAGGAAACAGTTAAAACATTTTATGATATGAACTTTTACTTTGGAATAGGCGGAGTGCTTACTTTCAAGAATGCAAGAAAGCTGGTGGAGGCGGCAGAGGTTATACCGCTTGACAGGATAGTGTTAGAAACAGACTGCCCGTATCTTGCGCCAGTGCCTAACAGGGGCAAAAGAAACGACAGTAGTAACATAGAGTATGTCATAGAGAAGCTTGCAGATATAAAGGGAGTCACTAAGGAAGAGATAGCCCGCGTGACATATGAAAATGCATGCAGGGTATATGGACTTGATGAACGTATGTAGTACAGTGTGAAAAATAGATTTTTTACATGTGGGATTAGTGTCTGCGCGAATTTGACACAAACTCGTTATGCGCAGGTCAGAGGTTTATTTGACACTTCCATCATAATAATCTGGGATGTTATAAGAAAGCGGCGAATATGGATAAATGTAACATTTGTGTCAGTATAAGAATGGAGATATAGATATATGAATAATAAGAATTATGACAATGTTATGCATCTTGGCAATCCGACTAATACAATAGCGGTTCTTAACAGATACGGTTTTAACTTTCAGAAAAAGTTCGGTCAGAACTTTCTTATAGATGAAAATGTTGTTCAGAAGATAGTAAGAGAAGCTGGAGTTACAGAAGATGACTTTGTGCTTGAGGTGGGTCCAGGCATTGGAACTATGACACAGATACTCTGTGAAAATGCGAGAGAAGTTGTAGCAGTAGAGATAGATAAAAAGCTTATTCCGATACTTACAGAGGATACCCTTTCATGGTATGACAATGTAACTGTCATCAATGAAGATATATTAAAGCTTGATATAAAAGAGCTTGCAGAGAAGAAAAATGGCGGAAAACCAATAAAGGTTGTTGCCAATCTTCCCTACTATATAACAACGCCTATTATTATGGGACTTTTTGAGAGTGGAGTGCCGCTTGACAGCATAACTATTATGGTGCAGAAGGAAGTGGCTGACAGGATGCAGGTAGGCCCCGGAACTAAGGATTATGGCGCACTTTCGCTGGCTGTACAGTATTATGCCAAGCCAAAGATTGTGCTTAATGTTCCTGCGAGCTGCTTTATGCCAAGACCTAATGTGGACTCAGCGGTAATTAAGCTTGAAAGATACGAAAAGCCGCCGGTTGATGTGCGTGACGAACATCTTATGTTCAGAATAATAAGGGCATCATTTAACCAGCGCAGAAAAACTATGATGAACAGTGTCGGCAACAGCGGTGATGTAAATGTGTCAAAAGAAAAGCTGGCAGCAGCACTTGAGAAATGTGGACTTCCTCTTACAATACGTGGAGAGGCACTTACACTTGAACAGTTTGCCACTCTTACTAATGCGATAGTAGAAGAATAATTTTATATTGTACATATTTTGCCTCCCGGCTACATAAGATTTGATATCAATCTTATAATGCTGGGAGGTTTTTTATGGCTGATTATCAGCGGTTTGTTTCATACATTTATTCTTATCCGGGAGGTGTTAAGGATAAGAATGTCGGTTTTGCCAAGGTAGAGGTAAGGTCGGGTGAAATGCGCCTTAATATTAATCTTCGTGGCGTGTATACAGATACGCCGCAGATGTTTGGTGTGCATATGCTTATAGACAGGGATGATGCTATTCCCGGCAGATACAGGCTTATGAAGGTCGGCGACTTTCTGGTGAATAATGGTATGGCATCGTATGCCGGGATATTTAACGCAGGTAATATTGAGAATTCAGGTTATACGTCATCGGACATATGTGGAATAGCTGTTGCTAACAAAGGTGACAGATATTATATGATGTTTTCTATGTGGGAAGACTATGACATTAACCCCGATGTTATTGAATTCGCAGGAAGCGGAGTGAGCAAGTATGGGGGAAATGTTGAGATTGAGGGAGAGAGTGAAGATGATATAGAGGGGAGCGGAAGTGGAGAAATAAGAGGACTTGGAAAAGGATATACGGAAGGTAGTGAAGGGAATAAAGAGGATGATGTAGGTGGTCAGGATAATAGGGTAAGCGATGGAGAAAATGGAGAGGTAAGGTATGCGGAAGGTGGTGAAGGTAATAAGAATGGCAATGTAGTAAATTATGCATCCGGTAGTCAATGCAATAAAGGAAATTATGACAAAAGAAGTGGGGAAGATAGGTATGTAGGAGAGCGTGAGAATGATAGAAATGGTGGAACAAGAAACAGAGGCAAAGAAAATACACCTGATATACATATGCAGAACAGATATAATGAAGAATTACAGGCGATGGAAAGCGAGGAGGATGATACTGAGAGCTGTGGCTGTCCAAATAAGGATAAGGTGAATGAAAAGACCCGACAGGATGCCTACAATGAGAGATTATACAAAAAACTGTATTCCAAGGCAGATTATGTAGATGCATTTGATGATGACTACTTCTATGACTGTATAGAAGTAACTCCGCAGATGTTGTCACGACTTCCGCTTAAGGATAAGGAGATAATCAACAACAGCTTTCTTATTCACGGATATTATAACTTTCATCACCTGCTGTTTGGAAGGGTGTGCGACAATGAAAATAATACCAACTATTTTATAGGAGTGCCGGGAATGTACTGCAACAGAGAGCGATATATGGCATCAATGTTTGGCTTTAGCAACTTCAAAAAGAGCCACAGAAGTGATTATAATAATCCATACTTTGGATACTGGTATCAGGAAATATAGACAAAGCGCCTGTGGTCCTGCCATACACCGTTTAGTTTAGCATACGAGTGCGCTATGCCCTCATCAATAAAGCCAAACTTCTCCATAAGGTGAAGTGATGCGGCATTGTCAGGATGAATGTAGCATTCTGTGCGGTGAAGTCCGATATCGGGAACAATATATTCAAGTGCAGCAGCTATCATAAGAGAGGCAAGACCCTGATTGCGGTGGTATTCGTCTATCTTATATCCCATATTGGCACAGGGTGATGAACCTCTGCTGATATGGGAGAATGACAGCGAACCAAGTATATAATCGGGTTCATTTTTGTCTATCAGGAAGAACCTTGCAAATGTCATAGAAAGTAAACCTTTCATCTCAGCATCAAGCATACGGCTTATAAAGCTTTCGGTGTAAAAAGAAGCTGGTTTGTCAGACTCATACTTATCAAAGTCCTTGCGGTTACGGTAATAGAAGTCAAGAACATCTATGGAGTTATTGTGGTTGAGAACTTTGAGAGAGTATCTGCCAAGATTGTATTCGAGTTTCATGTTAATCCTCATTTCTTTATATGCGTATATTTTGTGATGCGAGACTATGAAAAAAAGTCTGTAAATTCAAACT
>ULMW01028877.1_pt1 | contig 12823 bp, 8 predicted proteins | sample 1951761 | NCBI WGS metagenome assembly ULMW01 (sample SAMEA4835561, study PRJEB28245) | human gut metagenome | biome: gut microbiome; material: fecal sample | place: Denmark | collected 2008 | reverse complement strand
AACCACTACACAGTGTGTATGTTAAACGGTATTGGTTGATGATTTTTGTATTCATTGACGGAAGATGAAAAAACTTACGAACACCGATTTGTTGGGATGTTTAGGAGTATAATAAACACTTATCTTCTGTCTTGAAAAAACTAATTTACATTCAAGATCATTCTCCATACACATTCGGTAGTGGTTTCGATTACGTAAATTATTTGAATATTATAAAAAGGGTTATCTGTCTGAGACCGTAGGAACACGCCTGCACTTAGCGAGAGCGCGTCGCAGACAGATAACCCTTTTTATAATATTCCACCAATAATTTCCGTCATCAAACCAGCAAATTAAAATTTAATACCATCCCCCAGAGAATGTAATAACCTGTCCTGTCATATAAGCAGGGGACGTTGCCACATGATAAACCATCTGTGCCGCTTCTTTTGGACTGGCAATATAGTCCGCAGGGATTTCTTCTTTGATCAAGGCAAGATCTTCTTCATCAAACTCCGCATTCATCTCCGTATCAATCATCCCAAAAGCGATCGCATTTACCTGAATATTGCTTGCAGCAACCTCTTTTGCCAGAGCCTTTGTAAAAGCATTGATACCACCTTTTGTTGTAGAATATAAAACCTCACAGGAAGCGCCGGCATCTCCCCAGATGGAAGAAATATTGATGATCTTTCCCTCATGGTGATGAAGCATATGGGGAACGATATTTTTACAGGTTGTAAAAACAGAAGTTAAATTTGTGTTGATCATCAGATTCCAATCATCTACCGTTGCATCTGTAAATAATCCCACCAGAGAGATTCCGGCATTATTTACAAGACAGTCGATCTTAGAAAAAGTAAGGAGGGACTGTTTGATCATTTCGTCTACAAAAGAAGGATCACTGATATCTCCGCAAAAAGATAAGCAAGACACGTTCTCTTCAAGAATTTCATTTTTTAGGGATTCTAGTTTTTCAGGATGGCGGAAGCCATGGATGATCACGTTCCATCCTTGTTGTGCAAAATATATGGCAGTTTCACGTCCGATTCCTCTGGAACTGCCAGTTATGAGTACTGTTTTCATAGAAAATACCTCGTAAATCTTATAAAATTTCTTAGCACTTGATATGATCAATCTGATCAACGATGAGAAATGTTGCAGATTAAGAAAATATTAAGGCGATTATACAGAATTATAACATAGAGGATTGTTGAAATAAATCGAATAATTTGTTATACTAAACAAAGTTTATAAACGGAAGGAGCAGGAACATGGCAGAGAAGAAGAAAAGTAAATTAGGTGCCAAAGCCATATTTGCCAGGATTCTTGCAGTGATACTGGTGACAGCCATCGGTGGAGTTGCAAGCTTTTTTGGATTTAAGACATATTTTTTAAATAAATTAAAGAAAGACAAGAAAGCAGAAATCGCAAAGCAGTTAAAAGAAGAAAGCAAAGAAAGAGTAGACGTTGGAATGATCCAGACAGGAAATTCCATTGTGATTCGAATATATCATAACAAGAATCAGGAGATGATTTTTGTACCACTTAGACAAGATATGAATCTTACATTGACGAAGAAGGGAAAACAGGCAGTCGAACAGACACTGGGAACTAGCGTTAGCAAAGCGACGGTTGCAGATGTGATCAAAGCAACAAGAAAGAATGGAAAGTTGTTAAGACAGCAGGTTGAGAAGACACTGGGAATTTCTATTAATTCCTATGAACTGATATCACATAAGAAGTTTGTGAAACTGATGAATCAGGCAGGAGATGTCAAAATAGAATTTGATGAAGCAATGGCTTATACAGATTCTACAGATAAATATGTAACATTAAGTGCTGGGGAGAACAGCCTGAATGGAACAGCAATCTATTCATTATTAAGTGAGAGTGATATTTTTACAGATAAGAACAAGCAGGCAGAAATTACTGGAGAGATCTGCGTGGCAGTTGCATCTGCATTGAATGATAAGACATTATCCGAATATCGTGAATATGCACAGAATTATTTTGATGCGGTGAAGACAGATGCTTCTTATGAAGAAGCAGCGACAAGTCTTGAGAGAATGCATGGAATTAAGGATAAGAACTTAAATTTCAAAGTGTTAGATGGAACAGAATCCAATGGAAAGTTTGAATTAGATACAGAAGAAGCCAAGAGAGTCTTTGATGAGATGTTATCAGAAGAAGGAGACTTAAGTTCGGCATTGAGCACAACAGAAGCAAAGTCAACAACAACCAAATCTGATAGTTCAGCATCTTCTTCAAAGAATATAACGATCGAGATTCAGAATTCAACAAGAATTTCAGGACTTGCAGGAAGATGGAAAGATAAACTGGCAAGTGACGGATACAGTGTAGGATCTGTAAGAACAAACAGACAGGGTGTTTTAACACATACAAAGATCATAGTAGAAAGTAAAGATTTAGGACAGGATCTGAAAAGTTATTTTAAGAATCCAGAATATGAAGTTGGAAGTGTTGACAGCGGTGCAAGAATTTGTATAATTGTTGGATCAGAAGACGAGATTTAAAATACATTCATAAATATTATTATAAAATATCACGAAAAACATCTCAGGAACGATTGAGATGTTTTTCTTTGTTATATGAAGGGGTTACGGCTAAAAAGAGATATTTATGGTCAATGAAATAAAGATTTTCTGCTAGATATTTGTATAAAATAGACAATGATATAAAAAAATCACTAAATTTTTCTTTTTTTTTTGTTTAAAATGCTGTATAGTAAAAGAAAAGGTTGAACGGCAAATATGAAAGGTTGATAAAGGATGATTTCAAATCAGATATTACAAGAGACAATTAATGGAATGAAGGAAGTAACCGGGATCGATCTGTGTATTTTAGATCTGTCAGGACGTATAGTTGTAACAACAATGGAGATAACCGATGCATTAGCACAACATGCGGAAGAATTTGCAGATTCTATGGCAGAGAGCCAGGTGATCGATGGTTTTCAATATTTTAAGATTTTTGATGATCAGAGACTGGAATATATACTTCTGGCTACTGGAATGAGCGAGAATGCATATACGGTCGGAAAGCTTGCAGTGATGCAGATACAGAATCTTTTGACTGCATATAAGGAGAGACTGGATAAAGAGAACTTTGTAAAGAACCTGTTGAGAGATAACTTATTATTGGTTGACATTTATAACCGCTCAAAGAAGCTGCATATTGAAGTGGAACAGAGAAGAGTTGCATTTTTGATTCAGGCAGAATACGAGAAGGATCAGAATCTGTTAGAAGCTACGAAAGAGGTTGAAAGCGGAGCAGATTCAGATTTTATTACGGCAGTGGACGAGAAGAGTATCGTTTATGTAACACCAGTGAATGGGAATGAAGGACAGGCACAGTTTATTCAGCATGCAAAAGAGATTAAAGAAGGGCTGAATGAATATGGGATCAAAGATGCCAAGATTGCGATCGGTAATGTTGCAGAGACGATCAAAGATGTATCAAGATCTTATAAAGAGGCACAGATCGCATTGGAAGTCAGCAAGATCTTCTATGAGGATGCGAGTGTGATCGCATATAATCAGTTAGGAATTGGACGACTGATCTATCAACTTCCACTTCCATTATGTAAGATGTTTATCCGTGAAGTGTTTGGAGATTATTCTCCAGACTCCATTGATGAAGAAACACTGGCAACGATTGATAAATTCTTTGAGAATAATCTGAATGTGTCAGAAACATCCAGACAGTTGTTTATTCATAGAAATACACTCGTATACCGTCTGGATAAGATTCAGAAGAATACGAATCTGGATCTGAGGAATTTTGAAGATGCGATCGCATTTAAAATTGCACTGATGGTAGTAAAATATATGAAACATATGGATACAATGGACTAGAATATGATGATCACATTAAAAAATGTAACGAAAGAATATAATAAAGGGAATATAGGACTTGAGGATGTCTCATTAGACATTGCGAAAGGCGAATTTGTTTTCATCGTAGGTAAGAGCGGATCAGGGAAGACAACCCTGATGAAGCTTTTACAGAAAGAACTTGATGTGACAAGTGGACAGATCATAGTAAACGGTCAGGATTATAAGAAACTGACACAGAGGAATCTGCCGAAGTTCCGCAGGCAGATGGGAATGGTATTTCAGGATTTCCGTCTGCTGAAAGACCGGACGATCTTTGAGAATGTAGCATTTGCACAGCAAGTTGTGGAAGTACCACACCGATATATTAAGCATCAGGTTGAGAATATGCTTGAGATGGTGGGGCTGAAAGACCGAATGAATGCTTTTCCGAATGAATTGTCAGGAGGAGAACAGCAGAGAGTGGCCATCGCAAGAGCTTTGGTAAACCACCCAGTATTATTACTGGCTGATGAGCCAACTGGGAATCTGGACCCTGTGACAGCCAAAGGGATCATGGAGCTTCTCTCAGAGATCAATAAGAGTGGGACAACAGTTTTAGTTGTTACGCACAACAAAGAGTTGGTCAATGAGATGGGAAAACGAGTGATCTTGATCGAAGATGGACATATAGAACAGGATGAGATAAGGGGGTCCTATGATATTTAGAAGATTTTTGTATGGAATCAAAGAGGGCACAAGGAATATTTTCAGGAATAAGATGTTTTCATTAGCATCACTGGGAACAATCATTGCTTGTGTCTTTTTGTTAGGAACATTTTTATCTGTAGCATTGAATGTAAAGTCAACAATGCAGCAGATGGAGCAGTCTGTAGGAATTTCTGTTTTTTTTGAACCGGGTATCTCTACAGAAAGAAAAGATCAGATTGGGGAAGAAATAAAGAAAAAAGAAGATATTGCCACGATGCGGTATGTATCTGCTGAAGAAGCATGGGAAAGCTATAAGAAGGATGTATTTCAAGGAAATGAAGAGCTTCTTGAAGGATTCGAAGGGAACAATCCGCTAAAAGAATCAGATTCCTATGAGATCACATTAAAAGAAGTAAAATCATACCAACAGGTAGTATCACATTTAGAGACGATTGATGGTGTTAGGAAAGTCCGTTATTCTGAAGGAGCGGCGGAAGGAATGACGAAGATCAATACAATGGGAACGTATCTTGCAGGTGGGATCATTCTGATCTTAATGGCAGTTTCTATTTTCCTCGTGAGCAACACAGTGTCTATTGGAGTTGCAGTCAGAGAAGAGGAAATTTCAATTATGAAGCTGATCGGTGCTGCGAATGGATTTATTAAAGCACCATTTCGGGCAGAAGGAATGATCATAGGAATTTTGGGATCATTGATTCCAACAGCGATTATTTTTGCAGGATATGAAGGGATCATCAACTGGATGAATGATAAGTTTCATGTTGTTACAGTCTTTATGAAATTTGTACCAATCCAGCAGATTATGTTATACTTACTTCCGTTAGCATTGTTGGTAGGAATCGTGATCGGATTGCTTGGAAGTTCTATTACGATCCGCAAGTATTTAAAAGTCTAGGAAGGGGAACTCATGAAAAGAAGATATCAGGCGGGGATCATTATGATGTTAATATCAGCCATGATCGCTTCGAATCTGCCTATGACGACAGTGTTTGCTGCAGCCAAAAAACAACAGGTAAAGCAGGAAACAAAGAAATTAGAAGAACAAAGCCGCAAGATGCAGCAGGAGATCAAAGATCTTGATGAGAAAATGATAAAGAGCAATGATGCGTATGAGGCATGTCAAGAGAAGCTTATTTCTGTACAGAAACAGTTAAAGAAGACACAACAGGAATTAAAAGAGGCAAAGGCATCCAAAGAAGATCAGTCAAGGATCATGAGTAAGCGTATTAAGTTTCTATATGAAAATGGAAATATGGCATATATGGAAGTCATTTTTGAAGCAAATAATTTTCAGGAGTTCTTAAAAAGAGCTGATTATGTTTCAAAGATCTCCAAATATGACAGTAACATGTTTCTGCAATTACAGACAACGGAAGATAAGATCCGAATGGCAACGAAGAGTCTGAAACAGGATTATCAAAATACAAAGACTTTGACTGCTAAGGCAAAGACAGAAAAAGAAAAACTGGATCAGGCAGCTGCGAAGAAGAAATCTAAGTTAGCTTCTTACCAGAAACAGTTAGCATCTGATAAAGAGTTACTGGCATGGTTCGAGGCAGAGGAAAAACGACAAGAAGAGATGGATCTTGCATCGGCGAAAGACGGTAATGCAGACAATACGACATCGAAAGCACACTCAGAAAAGAATATGACAGGAAGTACGGCATCAAAGAATACAACATCAAAGGCTACGACCGAAAGCAAGAAAGAAACTACAACGACAACATCGCCAGCAACAACAGTTTCGTCAGGAAATCTGAGCTGGCCGGTACCGTCTTGTCATAGTATTTCATCAGGGTATGGCTACCGAATTCATCCAGTTACAGGAGTCAGAAAACTGCATGCTGGAATTGATATTCCATGTTCAACTGGAACAATGATCGTAGCAGCAGCTTCTGGTACAGTAGTGGATGCTGGATATAATGCATACAATGGCAATTATTTAAAGATCAGCCATGGAAATGGACTGGAAACGATGTATCTGCATTGCTCCAAACTTCTAGTATCCTCAGGGGCAAGAGTGTCAGGAGGACAGACGATCGCAAAATCCGGAGCAACTGGTATGGTATCTGGTGCACATCTGCATTTTGTTGTGAAAAAGAATGGAAATTATGTAAATCCTCAAAATTACTTATAACGTCATTACATAAATAGAAAGGAACTAATTTCATGAAGAAGTTTTCAAAAATACTCGTAGGACTACTTGTTGTCGTATGTATTGTGGAAGGATTTTTTCTTTATCGTGCCTATGCGATCCCAAGTACGACCTTACAGACAGCAAGAAAGATCAATCGGATAGAACAGATCATTGATAAATATTATAAAGGTTCTGTTAAGAAGAGTGAGTTGGAAGATTGTACCTACAAAGGTTTAGTTGCAGGACTGGGAGATGTCTATTCCACGTATTATTCAGAGGATGATTTTAAGGAATTAGAACAATCTACAAGTGGTGTTTATTATGGAGTTGGAATATACCTTACACAGGATATAAAGACAGGGATCATAACAGTTGTGAAACCAGTGAAAGGAAGCCCGGCAGACGGAAGTGGACTGAAAAAAGGGGATATTTTAACAAAAGTAGGAAACTATAAATTAAAAACATCGGATGCACTAGATGATATTGTTAAGAAGATCAAAGGTGCAGAAGGAACGAAAGTTAAATTAACATTTACAAGAAATCAGACATCAAAGACTTATACATTTACAAGACAATCGATTGAGAATCCAACAGTTGAAACAAAGATGTTACAAGATAAAGTCGGATATCTTCAGATCACCGAATTTGATGAAGTAACAGTCAGCCAGTTTCGAAGTGGACTGAAAAGTCTTAAGAAACAAGGTGCAAAGAAATTGATCATAGATCTTAGGGATAATCCTGGCGGTTTATTGACAAGTGTAGTGGATATTGCAGGACAGATCCTTCCAAAAGGAACGATTGTTTATACTGAAGATAAGAATGGTAATAAGAAATACTACAAAGACACGAAGAATGAACAGCTTGATATGCCGCTATGTGTATTAGTTAATGGTAACAGTGCGAGTGCAGCAGAAATCCTTTCTGGTGCGATCAAAGACGATAAAGCAGGAACGCTGGTTGGAGAGACAACATTTGGAAAAGGGATCGTACAGGGATTCTTTGAAGTTGGTGATGGATCTTATGTGAAACTGACTTATTCATCTTATTACACACCCGCAGGACATAACATTCATAAAAAAGGAATCAAGCCAGATGTCGAAGTAAAAGATAATACGAAGACAAAAGCTGACGAACAATTAAATAAAGCGCTTTCTATCTTACAGAAGAAATAAGAATTGTAAAGATAGATATAAAAAAGAAAGTATAGAACATATTACCAAAAGTTCTATGCTTTTTTTGTGCAAATTTACGGATTATGTATTAATGGTTGACAAAGCAGAAGTAGTAATCTATAATCGTTCTAAAAAGAACGATAAAGGAGACAGAGATGCATTTTTGGGATAAGCATAAAACGATCACAAGTTATTATGAATTGCTTTCTGGTGAGGTATGTGACCAATATGGGTTAACACAGATGGAATATGATATACTTATGTTTCTGCATGATAATCCTCAGTATAATACCGCTGCAGAAATAGTAAAGATCAGAAAATCAGCAAAATCCCATGTTTCAACTTCGTTAAAGAAATTGGAAAATAAAGGACTTGTTGAAAGAATACAAAGTAAAGACAATAAAAAGCATATTGAAATTATTTTGTTAGATAAGGCAGAACTGATCATAGAAGCAGGACTCAACGCACAAAAACAATTTGCAAAAAATGTTTTAAGTGGATTAACAGAAGAAGAAAAGCAGGTTTGTATCAATATATTTGACAAGATCTGTAATAATGCAGAAGAACATTTAAGAAAGTATAAGGAGAATGCAAATGAAAAATAATTACAAACTACAGGTTCCAGATGTGATGGAAGCAATATTCGATGTAGTGTATTTGGTTTTTGATCTGTTTGCTGCCATTTTATTTTTTGTATTTTCAAAAGGAAATATGTTATTTGTTCTTTATGGAATATTAACATTGACACTTTGTGGAGGAGATGCTTTTCATCTGGTGCCAAGAATTATAAGAGCAGCATATGGAAGTAACGATAAAATAAAGCGTCAGTTGGGAATTGGATTACAAGTATCGTCTATTACAATGACAATATTTTATATTATTTTGATGTATGTCTGGAAATTTACATTCCCAGAATTTAAAATACCCGTGATCATTGAAGTTATAATATGGATATCAGCGATAGTCAGAATTGTGATATGTATGTTTCCACAGAATAATTGGTGTACAGATGAAGGAAATATGAGATTATCTATTGTCAGAAATGCAGTCTTTGCGATTACTGGTATAGGGGTGATCATCCTGTATTTAATTTCAGGAAATACTTATGGATATCATATGACAAGGATGGTTGCAGCTATAATTATTTCTTTTGGCTGTTATCTTCCAGTAACTTTATTCAGTAAAACAAAACCAAAGGTTGGATTATTAATGATCCCTAAGACATGTGCATATATGTGGATCATTGCAATGGGACTTCAGCTCTTGTTTTAAGTTGTGATAAAAAAGAAAAATTTGATCAGAATAAGAAGTACAGAACAAACATTCGAATAGTTCTGTACTTTTTTTTATTACTTTGTTATAATCATGCATAGATGAAAAGATAAGAGATATTTCATAAGGGAGAAGTTATATGGATCATTTTGAATTAGTATCAGAATATGAGCCAACTGGGGATCAGCCACAGGCGATCGAGAAGCTGACCAAAGGATTTCAAGATGGGAATCAGTTTGAGACGCTTCTTGGAGTGACTGGTTCAGGTAAGACATTTACAATGGCGAATATTATACAGAATTTGAATAAACCGACATTGATCTTGGCACATAATAAGACGTTAGCAGCACAGTTATATAGTGAGTTTAAGGCGTTTTTTCCACATAACGCCGTGGAATATTTTGTCTCCTATTATGATTATTATCAGCCAGAGGCCTATGTTCCATCTACCGATACTTATATAGAGAAGGATTCATCGGTCAATGATGAGATTGATAAATTACGACATAGCGCGACAGCAGCATTGATCGAGAGAAAAGATGTGATCGTTGTATCTAGTGTTTCCTGCATTTATGGAATTGGTAGCAAAGAAAGCTATTCAGAGATGATGATCTCTTTGAGACCAGGGATGATAAAGGACAGAGACGAGGTGATCGATGACCTGATCAATATTCAGTATGTAAGAAGCGAACTTGACTTTAAGAGAGGTACTTTCAGAGTTAAGGGGGATGTGTTGGAGATCCTTCCGGTTTCTACATTTGAAGATGCAGTCAGAGTTGAATTTTTTGGAGATGAGATCGATCGTATTGTGGAATTTGATGTTTTAACAGGTGAAGTAAAGAGAAGTTTGAATTTCGTGGCAATATTCCCGGCATCACATTATGTTGTACCACAGGAACAGATTGAACGTGCGATCAAAGGAATCAAGGAAGAACTTGCTGAGCAGGTGACATATTTTAAAGAACATGATCAGCTGATCGAAGCACAGAGAATTGCAGAGCGAACGAATTTTGATATTGAAATGTTAAGAGAAACAGGATTTTGTTCTGGGATTGAGAACTACTCCAGACATTTAGCAGGATTAGAACCAGGACAGCCGCCAAGTACGTTAATTGATTTCTTTGGGGATGACTTTTTGATGATCATTGATGAGTCGCATATCACTGTACCACAGATCGGTGGAATGTATGCAGGAGATCAGTCCAGAAAGTCAACGTTAGTAGATTTTGGATTTCGTTTGCCTTCTGCAAAAGATAACCGTCCTTTGGAATTTGGTGAATTTGAACAGAAGATCGATCAGATGTTATTTGTATCTGCAACACCTGGTAAATACGAAGAAGAGCATGAATTATTAAGGGCAGAACAGATCATCAGACCAACAGGTTTACTAGACCCAGCAATCGATGTACGTCCGGTGGAAGGACAAATTGATGATCTGTTAGGAGAGATTCATAAAGAGACAGACAAAGGCAATAAAGTACTTGTCACAACACTGACCAAGCGAATGGCGGAAGAATTGACCGATTATATGCGTGAAGTTGGTATCCGGGTAAAATATTTACATTCAGATATTGATACATTAGAGCGAATTGAGATCGTGAGAGATTTGAGAATGGGAGTTTTTGATGTATTGGTTGGAATCAACTTGTTAAGAGAAGGCCTGGATATTCCAGAGATTACATTGGTTGCAATTCTTGATGCAGATAAAGAGGGATTCTTGCGTTCTGAGACATCTCTTGTGCAGACGATCGGGCGTGCAGCACGTAACAGTGAAGGACATGTTATTATGTATGCAGATCATATGACAGATTCCATGCATGCAGCGATCACGGAGACAGAACGAAGACGTGAGATTCAGGATGAATATAACAAAGAGCATGGAATTACGCCACAGACGATCAAGAAAGATATCAGAGATCTGATCAAGATATCTGATGAACATGAAGAGGAAACAGGTGGATATGAAAAAGATATGGAATCCATGTCTAAGAAAGAATTAAAAGAAGTGATCGAGCGGTTAAGTAAGAAGATGAATCAGGCAGCAGCAGAATTAAACTTCGAATTGGCTGCACAGCTTAGAGATGAATTAAAAGAATTCAAGATCGCATATCAGGAATATGACGATTAAAAGAAGAAATACTAAAACTGATGATAGATTAGAATTAGGAGCTTATCAATGAAGAAAGAGATGATCCGCATCAAAGGTGCGAGAGAAAATAATTTAAAGAATATAGATCTGGAAGTGCCGAGAAACCAGTTTGTTGTATTTACAGGGCTGAGTGGTTCTGGAAAATCTTCTCTGGCATTTGATACGATTTATGCAGAAGGACAGAGAAGATACATGGAATCTTTATCTTCTTATGCAAGACAGTTCTTGGGACAGATGGAGAAACCGGATGTAGACAGCATTGAGGGATTATCTCCTGCGATTTCTATTGATCAAAAGTCAACAAACAGAAACCCAAGATCTACAGTAGGAACTGTGACAGAGATTTATGATTATTTTCGATTACTGTACGCAAGAGTCGGAATCCCACATTGTCCAAAGTGTGGGAAACCGATCAGTAAGCAGACCGTAGATCAGATGGTAGACCGTCTGATGCAGTTAGAAGAACGTACAAGGATTCAGCTTCTGGCACCGATCGTTCGTGGAAGAAAAGGAGAACATGCAAAGGTTTTCCAGAATGCGAAGAAAAGTGGATATGTTCGTGTCAGAGTCGATGGCAATGTTTATGATCTGTCAGAGGACATTCCAATGGAGAAGAATAAGAAACATAACATTGAGATTGTGGTGGATCGTTTAGTGGTCAAACCTGGGATTGAAAAACGATTAACAGATTCTATCGAGACAACCTTAAATCTAGCCGATGGATTGATGATGGTTGATGTGATCGGTGGAGAAACCTTGAATTTCAGCCAGAGTTTTTCCTGCCCTGACTGTGATATCAGTATTGACGAAGTAGAGCCAAGAAGCTTTTCTTTCAATAATCCATTTGGAGCTTGTCCGGTATGCCATGGACTTGGATATAAGATGGAATTTGATGTGGATTTAATGATCCCTGACCAGAAGTTAAGTATTGCAGAAGGGGCGATCCAGGTCTTTGGATGGCAGTCATCAACGGATAAGAAGAGTTATACAAGAGCAATCTTAGATGCACTCGCAAGGGAATATCATTTTGATCTGGAAACACCATTTAAAGATTATCCACAGGAAGTAAAAGACGTTTTATTATATGGAACTGGTGGCAGAGAAGTCAAAGTCTATTATAAGGGGCAGAGAGGCGAAGGTGTCTATGATGTGGCATTTGAAGGGATCATCAAGAATGTTGGAAGAAGATATCGAGAGGCATCTCAGAATATGAAAGCAGAATACGAGACATTTATGACGATCACACCTTGTGATGAATGTCATGGACAGCGATTAAAGCAGGAATCACTGGCGGTAACGGTTGCAGATAAGAATATTGCCGAGATGTGTAATATGTCAGTCGGGGAAATGGTTTCATTTTTAGAAACGATGGAATTGAGCGAACGCCAGAAGCTGATCGGAGAACAGGTTTTAAAAGAGATCAAAGCAAGAATCGGATTCTTAAATGACGTGGGACTGGATTATTTGACGTTATCAAGGGCTACTGGAACATTATCTGGTGGAGAAGCGCAGCGAATCCGTCTGGCAACACAGATCGGTTCTGGAT
>ULMW01054410.1_pt1 | contig 13691 bp, 10 predicted proteins | sample 1951761 | NCBI WGS metagenome assembly ULMW01 (sample SAMEA4835561, study PRJEB28245) | human gut metagenome | biome: gut microbiome; material: fecal sample | place: Denmark | collected 2008 | reverse complement strand
CTATGCCGTTCACACCTCGGTTACAGCAAATTTCTACTCTTGGCGGTATGGTGAATAACTGGGCATAACGTATCGTAGAGCTGTTTGCCAGATGCAGCGCACAGGGCTCCGGCAATGACTGAATGAGTTTTCCGATAGCCGAGATTTCCGAATAGGGCAGTTCCGGCATCGGAACAGTCTTGCAGTAGTTCTCCCACATCAATGGATAGTTGGTCGGTTTGTTGTCCAAAAGGAAAGCAATCTTTTCCAGAAACTCAAACGGGTCCATCTCGATGACGGTCGTCAGGCAACCGTATAAGTCGGCTATCTTTCCATCGGTGGAAATATGCCAGTGTTCATGCGGAGGATGCTTCCGAAGGTACTTCTTTAGTTCCTTGGATACAATGTGGCCACCGTAAGTAATCAATAGTTCGGGGGCCATATCGTCCTGACGTTCGGAACTCATGGAATAGATGGCTGCATCGAAGTTCCTGATGGGAATGCCGGGAATGGTCTGATTGCCCAGGTGTTCCGTCAGCCAAAGGAAATGCTTGTAGAGGGGCTTTACATATTTCTTTTCGAACAGATAAATCAGATTCATCTGCCCCACCACTATCATGCGTTTGTTATATTTATTCAGACGTTCAATCAGTACTTTGTAGTCGCGGTCGTACACACTCAATCCTTGGTAGCGGGTGATGACGCGCACCTCGGGAAGCGTTTTGGCGGTGAAACGATAGATGGGTTCGGAGATGGGCACATTGATATGTACCGGGCCTTTGCCGTGGTGGGTTGTCTCCAGTATGGCTTCGTTAATCAGACGGTTGCAGAACCATTCGTCTTCATCGCTTTGTACTTCGGGCAAGTTGACCGACATCTTGACCAACGAACCGAACACACCGGGCTGAGGCAAAGTCTGTCCGTCCATTTGTCCTATCCAGGCAGCAGGACGGTCGGCGGAAATGACGATTAAAGGTACTTGTTGGTAAAAGGCTTCGGCTACGGCCGGATGCAGATTCAGCAGTGCCGAACCGGAAGTGCAACATACGGCAGCAGGTCCTCCTCCCTGTAGCGACAGCCCGATAGCAAAGAATCCTGCACTGCGTTCATCAGTTACGGAGTAACAGGTGAAATCTTCTATATTGGCCAGTGTATGTACGATGGCAGCATTACGACTGCCGGGACAAAGCACTATTTTCCGCACACCGTGTGCTTTGAGAAGTGCTGCCAGCTGAAGTATGTTCTTTTTGTCTGAATACATAATTCTTTTACTTTAATATAAATGTATTTCTCTTTTATCGTTCTTGCTCTGTAGGGAGGAATTGAATTCCCTACGATAACGGGCTATCTGTTTATAAATTCAGGATGAAGTATGCTCTTCATCGTGTTCATCTTGTCTCCTGTTTCTGTCCATTCCGACTCTACTTCAGAAGAGGCAAGAATTCCTCCGCCTGCATATAAAGTGGTTTCTCCCGGCTCTATCTTCATGCAGCGTAAGTTGACATATAAATCTGTGTGCCCTTCGGTGTCCAGCCAGCCAGTAAAACCGGAGTAATAGCTGCGGTCATATCCTTCATTTTCCAGAATAAACCGGAAAGCATCTTCTTTCGGCAATCCGCAAACGGCAGGGGTAGGATGAAGTTCCTGAAGTAAATTTCCTATATTATCCGTGTTCTTTAATAAAAAATAAAAGTCGGTCTTGAGGTGTACCAATTGTCCGGCACGAGCCGTATAAGGACCTTTTTCATTCATCTTATTACCGAACTTTTTGACAATACGGCGGATATAATCAGCCACATAGCCTTGCTCTTCTTGATTCTTCTTGTCCCAGTCTGTCGGCATTACTTCATTTTGCATCGGCATGGTGCCTGCCAAGGCTACGGTGTGCCATTCTTTGCCATGTCCGCTTAGTAGGATTTCGGGTGTACTGCCCAACCATGTGCCGGAAACGGGAGTATGACACAAATAAATCATCATACGCGGATAATTGTTGCAGGCACGTACAAATGCGGCCAATGGCGAGAAGTCATCATTGATATGCCTGGCGGAAGAACGTGACAAGACAAGCTTTTGGAAACGTTTCTCCCGAAGGGGAGTAATGAAGCGTTCAAAAGCTTGGGCGTATCGTTCCTTATCTGTTTCTTCCGAAATAAAAGGAGACAGTTCATTGGCCTGGTTTTTGCATGTCAACAAGGCATCGGCACACTCTAAAGAGGAAATAGCTTCGCTGATTTCATTCCAGTCATAGGCTGTGATATCAGGACGGACCACTACCAATGGATGGTGGTCGGACTGAAGGAAAGGAGCCATGACAAACCCTTTCTTTCCATTTAACTCCTGAATCTCGGCTAGCTGTTCCACATCGTCCGATGTTTGCAGCACAAAATAGCATTCGTCTGTCCAGGGCAACCGGTAGAGAGCGAAGCTGAGTCGGCTGCGTGTAAGGCAATCCAATAAATTCTGTGTATGTCTATTAGGTAGATTCATTTCTTTTTAAGTATGAAATTAACGACACGAACGGTAGAAACAAGTTTTCCTTCTGGAGTGGTGATATCTATGTTCCATATATGTGAGGAATTGCCGCGATGAATTAATTGGCCGTTGGCAATCACTTTTCCACCCAGAGGAACCGATGATATATGATTTCCGCTTACTTGTACACCGCATGCATATTCTCTCTCGTGGCATAAAGACATTGACCCATGTCCGGCCGCAATTTCGGCAAGTGCCAATGATGCACCTCCGTTCAGCATGCCAAAGGGTTGTGAGGTACGGTGGTCGACAGGCATTTCGGCACGTACCTCATTGGTGGCAGACGGCAGGAACCGGATACCCAAGTGTTCTGCCATTGAGTTTGAATAATCGGGTTTGCAAGTTGTTTCTTCTTTCATTTGCATGTCTGTTCTTTCTATAGGGCTACAAAAATACATAAAATTTGGATGCAACTGCTTGGAAAGGATGTCTTTTAGCAACAAAAACATTTTATTTTTTGTTTCTGTTTTTGGAATATATTTTTAATTTTGCAAACGGTACTTATACAAATACAATGACGAATCATTAAATAATAATTTAATACTTATGCTTATAACCATTATTATTCTTGTTCTCTCTGCCGTGTTTTTCGTGAATGGTAAAATACGGTCGGATATTGTGGCGCTTTGTGCCTTGGTTGCCTTGTTGGTCTTTCAGATATTGACTCCCGATGAGGCCTTGTCCGGTTTCTCCAATTCGGTGGTAATTATGATGGTCGGCCTGTTTGTGGTCGGGGGAGCGATTTTTCAGACAGGGCTTGCCAAAATGATCAGTTCGCATATCCTGAAGTTGGCGGGTAAGAGTGAATTGAAATTATTTTTACTCGTTATGCTGGTGACTTCTGCTATCGGAGCCTTTGTGAGCAATACGGGGACGGTAGCCTTGATGTTGCCCATTGTGGTCAGTCTGGCTGTCAGTGCCAACATGAATCCCAGCCGTCTGCTGATGCCGTTGGCTTTTGCCAGCAGTATGGGAGGTATGATGACCCTTATCGGTACACCTCCCAACCTTGTCATTCAGAACGCATTGACATCGGCAGGTTTCCCTCCGCTTTCGTTCTTCTCCTTTCTTCCGGTGGGCCTGATTTGTGTGGCTGTAGGTACATTGGTACTGATGCCGCTCAGCAAATGGTTTCTCTCCAAGCGTGGACAAAGCGGAGAAGACAATGTACATTCAGGTAAGTCATTGAAACAGTTAGTGAAGGAATACGGATTGTCCAGCAATCTCTTTCGATTGAAAGTGATAGGCGACTCACGTTTGCATGGAAAGACAATAATCGAACTCGACATCCGTCGCAAGTATGGACTTAATATTCTGGAGGTGCGCCGTGGAGATATGTCACAACATCGTTTCTTGAAAACGATAACACAGAAATTGGCAGACCCGAGTACCGTGCTGCAGAAAGAGGATATTCTTTATGTAACGGGCGATTTCAATAAGATAAAGTCGTTTGCCGAAGATTATTTACTTGAAATGCTGGATGAGCATATGACGGAAGAAGCGAAAGATTCCGCCAATTCATTGGACTTCTATGATATAGGTATTGCCGAGATAGTCTTGATGCCTTCTTCTAATCTGATAAACCAGACAATCAAGGGAGCGGGTTTTCGTGATAAGTTTAATGTGAATGTGTTGGGCATCCGCCGGAAGAAAGAATATCTGTTACAGGATTTGGGTAATGAACGGATTCATAGTGGTGACGTATTGCTGGTGCAGGGTACATGGAACAATATCGCTCGTCTGAGCAAGGAGGATGCCGACTGGGTGGTATTGGGACAACCGCTGGCCGAGGCTGCGAAAGTTACGCTGGATTACAAAGCTCCGGTAGCTGCGGTGATTATGGTGCTGATGGTGGCGATGATGGTATTTGACTTTATTCCGGTGGCTCCGGTGACAGCGGTAATGATTGCAGGCATTTTAATGGTATTGACGGGATGTTTCCGTAATGTGGAGGCAGCATATAAGACTATTAATTGGGAAAGTATCGTGCTGATAGCTGCTATGCTGCCTATGTCATTGGCTTTGGAAAAGACAGGGGCTTCCGAATATATCTCGAACAGTTTGGTCAGCGAGTTGGGGGCTTATGGGCCTTTGGCTTTGATGGCGGGTATTTATTTTACCACTTCCCTGATGACGATGTTTATCAGTAACACGGCCACTGCGGTGCTTCTTGCTCCCATTGCAATGCAAAGTGCAGCGCAGATAGGGGTGAGTCCCATACCTTTTCTCTTTGCGGTGACACTAGGGGCAAGTATGTGTTTTGCTTCACCGTTCTCCACTCCGCCTAATGCACTGGTGATGCCTGCGGGCCAATATACTTTTATGAATTATGTAAAGGTAGGTTTGCCGTTGCAGATTATTATGGGAATCGTGATGGTGCTGGTACTTCCGTTGCTGTTTCCTTTCTGAGATATATATTTTCCGGAGGTATGCCGGGGCATTTTCTCATGATTTTCAGGCACGGATTATATGGTTTGCACAAATAAATTTATTCTCTTTCCGCATTAACCGTGTAATCCGTGCTTGAGTGATATACGCCGCTGGTCTTCAGCCTTTTCTTATATTTATAATAAATAATTCCAATCATATCCGCTATAAACCATCCGATGGGGATAGACCACCAAATTCCGGTTACTCCAATAGAGGGGATGGCGGCAAGCCCATACGAAAGAGCGACTCGGGTTCCCAGCGATACAACGGTCAGTACTACAGACATTCCCGGCATACGGATAGCCCGATAATATCCGTATAAAAGGAATAGAATCCCGATGCCGCAATAGAATGCGCCCTCGATGCGCAGGTAACCGATACCTACATTCAGAATCTCTATTTCATGCGGACGTACAAAAATCAACATCAATGGTTTGGCAAATAAAAAGACCAGAACCGAGATGAACAGAGAGAAGACGACTGTCGTAATCAGTGCACTCTTTACTCCTTTGCGGATTCGTTCATATTTCTTTGCTCCGAAGTTTTGAGCGATAAAGGTGGAAAAAGCATTTCCGAACTCCTGTACCGGCATATAAGCAAAAGAGTCAATTTTTATTGCTGCCGCAAAAGCTGCCATAACCATAGTGCCAAAGCTGTTGACCAGCCCTTGTACCATCAGAATCCCCAAGTTCATCACTGACTGTTGCACACAGGTCAGTGCAGAGAACGAAGTGATTTCTTTCAGGCAGCGGCGGTCAAAATGCAGGTCGCTGCGGTGCAATCTCAGCTCGGGACATTTAATATAGGTATATCCCATAATTCCCAGTGCAGATACTCCCTGTGCAACAATCGTAGCAATGGCGGCTCCCTTGATTTCCCAATCCAACTGTAAGATAAAAAACAAATCCAAGCCTATATTCAGCACAACGGAAACTGCCAGAAACCAAAGAGGGGTGACCGCATCACCGATGGCACGCAGTAGTGCGGCATAGAAATTATAGATAAAAGTAAAGCCGATTCCCCAAAAGATAATCCACAGATAATCATACATCATCTGATAAATATCATCGGGAATCTGTAATAGTGTGAGAATGGGGTGAATGAAAGACAGAGCTGCTATGTTCAGTGCGATTGTCACTGTTCCGATGAGCACGGCCGATACATAAATGCTTCGTCGTAAAGCCTTCATCTGTCCTGCACCATATTGCAGGGAAAAAACAGTACCGCTTCCCATGGACAATCCCAGCAGGATGGAAATAAGAAAAACCATTAGTGTGTAAGCAGATCCGACAGCAGCCAATGCGCCGGAGCCGATATATTGTCCCACAATCAGTGTATCGGCTATATTGTAACACTGTTGCAGCAGTGAGCCTATAATCATAGGTAAGGTGAAACGTAGCAGGGTGCCTGTGATGTTTCCTTGTGTCAAGTCTACTTTGGATAACATGATACGTGTTTGTTCAATTTGAATTTTGCCCCAAAGGTAATAAACACTTTTCTGAATGTTCGCTTCTTTGTAGAAGAATTAGAGGATAAACCTTTGCTAACGATTCCTGTCACGGCAAACTTTCTTCCGGTAATCTTGTTGATAGGCAAAACATAACTTTTAAAAACGAATCAAGATGAAAGAAAAGAAAGTAGCCCGTGAAGAACGGAACAAAGAGAAACTGACTACAGGAGACTGGGTGATGGCTGAATTTTATTCTATCAATTCATTGAAGAGTAGCCGTATGCATTCCGTGATTGAGGAGTTTAAAAAACAGATGGAAGGGAAGGTAGAAGTCGTACAGGTGAATGTGGACGAAGAGAAACCGCTTGCCGAATTTTATACCATTGTGCATATTCCTACCTATATATTCTTAAGGAAAGGAGAGCAGTTATGGCGGCAGACCGGCGAGTTGGGGTTGGACAGACTGGAAAAAGCAGTGAAGGAATTTATGGTCTGAATCATGTAAAAGAGGGGGATGTATCAAAACTTCCCTTTTATCGAAATCGCCCTCGCTACAACTACTGTGACGAGGGTGATTTTTAGTTTATGAGAGTTTCTACACACCCTTTCTTTTAAAAAGAGTTAACCGGATAATATTTTCCATAAGAAACTTTTGTTTGTGAAAAATATCATGTATGTTTGCATAAAGTTTCCAGGGGAAAATATTAATTGAATTAAAATAGTTAAGCTTATGAAGTATGTAATAGTAGGAGGCGTAGCAGGAGGTGCAACCGCTGCCGCACGTATCAGGAGAAATACAGAAGATGCCGAAATCATTCTGTTTGAAAAAGGAGAATATATCTCGTATGCCAATTGTGGTTTACCTTATTATATAGGTGGTGTGATTGCAGAGCGTGAGAAACTGTTTGTGCAGACTCCGCAGGCTTTCGGCAAGCGGTTCAACATCGACGTGCGTACACAGTCTGAAGTTGTGGCCGTTCATCCTACTAAAAAGACAGTGGATATTCGTACTTCAGACGGAAAAACTTATACGGAACATTATGACAAGTTATTGCTTTCTCCGGGTGCGTCACCTGTCCGTCCTCCCTTGCCGGGCATTGACAATGAAGGTATCTTTACACTTCGTAATGTAAATGATACTGATGCCATCAAAGGTTATCTGCAGCAGCATAAGGTAAAACGGGCAGTGATAATCGGTGCCGGATTTATCGGACTGGAAATGGCGGAGAATTTGCAGGAAGCCGGTGCAGAAGTAGCGGTGGTCGAGATGGCAAATCAAGTCATGGCACCGATTGATTTCTCTATGGCATCGTTGGTGCACGAGCATTTGTTGCAGAAAGGAGTGCGCCTTTATTTGGAAAAGGCGGTAGACGCTTTCGAGCGTACAGCCAATGGACTGGAGGTTATTTTTAAATCGGGCGAAAGACTGTCGGCGGATATGGTATTGTTGTCTATCGGTGTGCGTCCCAATACCTCATTGGCAACAGAGGCCGGACTAGAGATAGGGGAGATGCGCGGCATCAAGGTGAACGATTACTTGCAGACTTCCGATGAACATATTTATGCGGTGGGCGATGCTATTGAGTTCCGCCATCCGCTGACCGATAAACCCTGGTTGAACTATCTGGCAGGGCCGGCCAACCGTCAGGCGCGCATTGTTGCAGATAACATGGTCTTTGGGAATGAAGTTACGTATGAAGGAGCCATTGGTACTTCTATAGCCAAAGTTTTTGATATGACTGTCGCTGCTTCAGGCCTTCCGGCCAAGCGGTTGAAGCAAGCGGGCATTGATTACCTGTCGGCAACCATCCATTCAGGTTCACATGCCGGATATTATCCTGATGCTTTACAAATGTCCATCAAAATAACATTCTCTCCTACCGACGGCAAGCTGCTGGGGGCACAGATTGTGGGCTATAACGGAGTGGATAAGCGCATAGATGAATTTTCGCAAGTGATTAAGCATAACGGGACTGTTTATGATTTGATGGCTTTGGAGCAGGCATACGCTCCTCCTTTCTCTTCGGCCAAGGACCCTGTGGCAGTAGCCGGATATGTAGCCGGGAATATATTGAATGGAAAGATGCATCCTCTTTATTGGCGTGAGTTACAGGTTGCCGACTTGAGTAAGATTACATTGGTTGACGTTCGTACTCCTGATGAATTTGCGCTTGGCTCTTTGAAGGGAGCTGTCAATATTCCTTTGGATGATATGCGTGAGCGGATGCAAGAGATTCCTCAGGATAAGCCGGTTTATTTGTATTGCGGAGTAGGTTTGAGAGGTTATCTGGCTTCCAATATATTGCTGATGAACGGATATAAGGAAGTAAAGAATTTAATAGGTGGTCTGAAACTTTATAAAGCAGCAACAGCTCCTCTGCCGGAACCGAAGACTTTTACAGCAACTCTCTCGGATGGAGGGAAACAAGTTGTGCCATCCACCGTTATTCCTTCTATAAAAGCAATAAAAGTAGATGCTTGTGGCATATCTTGTCCCGGCCCTATCATGAAGCTAAAGAAGAGTATGGAAGAACTGGCAGACGGGGAACGTCTTGAGATTGTGGCGACAGATGCCGGCTTCCCTCGCGATGCTGAGGCATGGTGTCAGACCACCGGCAATCGTTTTGTCTCTGTTCATTCAGGAGGAGGAAAATATCAGGTAATAGTGGAGAAGAATACTCCTCAAATGTGTACTACAGAGACTTGTAAAGCAGACAAAGGGAAAACTTTTATTCTGTTCAGTGATGATTTGGATAAAGTTTTGGCTACTTTTGTACTTGCAAACGGTGCGGTGGCAACAGGGGAGAAGGTGACTATCTTTTTCACATTTTGGGGACTGAATGCCATCAAAAAGATGAATAAACCTGCAGTGAAGAAAGATTTCTTTGGCAAAATGTTTGGTATGATGCTTCCTTCCAGTTCATTAAAACTGAAACTTTCAAAGATGAATATGGGTGGTATGGGTAGTAAAATGATGCGTTATATAATGAATAAGAAGAATATTGAGTCATTGGAATCGTTACGCGAACAGGCCATTCAGAATGGTGTTGAGTTCATAGCCTGTCAGATGTCGATGGATGTGATGGGCGTAAAGCGCGAGGAGTTGTTGGATAATGTGACCATTGGCGGTGTGGCTACTTATATGAATCGCGCAGAGCAGGCAAACGTGAATTTGTTTATTTAAGAATGTATGGAGAAAATAAAATCAATATGTGTCATGAGAGAGCTTTTTAAAGCTCTCTCTGAATTGGAAACAAATTTGATAGAGCAACATGGGGTGTCATTGAATGAAGCAATGGCACTTTGCTGTATCGGTGGTGACAGATTGACGGCGAGTGCTATATCAGAGAATACGGGTTTATCGGCTTCACATGCTTCGAAGGTGATTCGCTCGATAGAAGATAAAGAGTTGATAGTTCGCAGTTTGGGCGATAAAGACAAGCGGCAGATGTATTTTACTTTATCGGATAAGGGAAAGATTTGTCTGAATCAGTTGAAGGAGAACGAAATAGAAGTTCCCAAGATGTTGAAACCGTTATTTAAATAGAGTTATATTTGGTGATGAAGAGTATATCTGCTTATTCTGCAATATTGGTAGATGATGAACAAGCTGCCCATTATGCCATTCAAGTTTTACTAAAGGAGTATGACAACATAAGTCTTGTCGGACAGGCTTATAATGGCAAACAAGCTATTGAAATGATAAACAGGTTGCGTCCTGATTTATTGTTTTTGGATATTCAAATGCCTGATATGAATGGTTTTGATGTATTGCATCATTTAGATTATCAGCCTTACATTGTTTTTTGTACGGCATACGAACAATATGCAATAGATGCTTTTAATCAAAACTCTATAGACTATTTACTTAAACCGGTTGATGAAAAACGTTTTGCCCAATGTATGGCGAAAATAGAAAGGTTATTTCCCAAAGAGCGGAAAATGGATATTTGTCAACTGCAAGAACTCGGTAAACTTCTTAATCCCCCTAAAAAAGCATTTGCAATACCTGTGAATATCGGTTCAAAAATAGTATTTGTTCAGTGCAGCATAATTACTTATTGCGTGGCAAAAGATGGATATGTTTCTTTAATCACCGATGAAGGAAAAGAGTATGTTTGTAATCTTACTTTGAAGCAATTAGAAGAACGGTTATCTGACGACTTTATTCGTGTACAAAAGTCTTATATAGTCCACAAAGAAAAAATAGAAGAGATACAGAAATACTTTAATAATCGGCTTATACTAAAAATGAGGGATTATAATCATACGAAAATAACGTCTGGTACAAGTTATATTGATAAGATTAGAGAGGAACTTATGCTGGGATAATCTTTCTTTTTTCAGGTTTATTGTAGTATTGTTCAGGTACAAGGAAAATAGCTTCTCATGGCGGTTGCCGAAGTATATCTTTGTATCTGAAATAATTAAAACAAAATAATCATGAAAAAGTACTTTGCATTCTTTTTATTGTTATCAGTAACCGCACTTGTCTACGGTCGGTCACAAAAACTTGTTATTAAAACAGACAAGGAATCTGCCGAATTGCGTTATTGGCCTTTGGACGGAAAACAACTACCTTTTTATAGTTTATATTCATCTGTTACTGCTGTTTGCGGACAGATGACAGAGATTGAGCTCCCATGTAGTGACACTATATATAAACTCTCATTAGGGAAGGGTAAGACAGCATTGGTTTACGCAACTGCCGGCTCTGTAGATACAGTTTTCTTCTATCGGGATAGTATCTGTTTTAGTGGTCATAACCAGGCCTGTAATTTATATCTGAAAGAGGCAGAAAGAGCAGATGAGTATTGCCGTAGTTATTCCTATACCCGTAACCACCCTCTTGCAAAGGTACAATCATTGGCAATGTTTAAAAAAAATATAGCCGACCGAAAGGCCAAAGAGGAAGCCCTGCTTAAAAAAGCAATACCGGCTGGAAGATTTATGTTGCAACAACAGCATTTTATTGATTTAAGATATAAGGCATTGTTTCTGAAAAAAGCCATTTCTTTGTATGCGTCTTCTAGTTTTTCGGATGATTGGATGAATGAATTCAAAGCTATGGATTTTTGTTTTTCAGATTCTATATCTAGACAATCAGGATTCTTTCCTAAAATATTGAAGGATTATGTTTTTATTAAGAGTTTTGTATTGGATGGAATAAATCTGAAAACAGTAGACGAAGAATCTGTGAATACCTTTTTGTTTGAAAATTATTGCCATCTGCTTTCAGATAAGAATCTGGAGTATGTAGCCGCCCATTTATTGTACGATGATATTTTTCAAAAAAGATACAGTAAGGATATTCCTTCGTTATACGATAAATATATTGCTTTATTTCCCGATAATCCCTATATCGAAATATTGCTTCCTGGAGTGACTAAGATTTCGGCTCTTTATCATCAGAAAACCGGTAATGATAAAATACAGATAGTTTGTTATGAAACAGAACCCGAAGATTTTACTGATATGATGCGTCCGTTTGCCGGAAAGATAGTTTATATAGATATATGGGCAACCACCTGTTCTCCTTGCATCCAGTCATTTTCTAATGTAGCAGCTATGAAACAACATTTTCCTGATTCAAAAGATATTGTACTTTTGTATCTATCTATAGATAGAGATGAAAGGCACGAGAAGTGGAACCGGATGATAAATTATTATAATTTAGAAGGATATCATTATCGGGTGAATAAGAATACCTCCCAAATCATATATTCTGCTTTTAAGGATTCTAAAGGGATATTGACTATTCCACGTTATGTTATCGTTGACAAGAATGGAAAAATTGCATTTATGAATGCAGCTTCGCCTTCAAATCCTATTGAAGTAAGAAAACAATTACAAACGCTCTTAAAATAATTCTTTATGAATCTGTATACTGAATTCTTGGTCGCATTCATGCTTGTTTTTGCTGTGGGGTATACCTTGGTTTATTTGCCGGGAATGTTAAAGGTGAAAGCCATTTATAAAAGAAATCTATTATTTTTAGTTTCTGTTGGTTTGGTCCTACAGTTTGTCAACAGACTTATGCTTTCTTATTTGTGGGCAGTCAGCTTTATTTTTTTGATTTTCAATCTTTATTTGTTTTACACGGATAAAAGAGGAAATCATTTGAAAGTATATTATGCTGTCATCGATTTTATAGTGTGTTCGCTTACATTGTTCTTATCTGCTTGTATTGTGGCAGAACTGGATGATATTCCCATTAAACAAATTGTTCATCAGCGATTTCCGGACGGTAGTTATACTTTCTCTCCGGGATACTTGGATGAGATGATTGTATTAAGTATAATCTTATCACTGCTTATAGTGAATTACAAGTATCTGTATATTTATCTTTTAAGTAAATGGGAAGAACGGCAAAATCGTAAATATAAGGATCTTCAATATCAGAAGCAGAATATTAAAACACAGTTTGAAGCATTGCAAGCCAAAGTTAATCCTCACTTTTTATATAATTCTCTCAATTCTATTGCCGGATTAGCTACGGTCGATGGTGAAAAGACCAGGCAAATGGCATTGGCACTCTCGTGTTTTTTTCGGTATAGTATGAATCGTGAGCAACAAGTTATGGTTTCTTTGAAAGAGGAAGTGGAAATGATGAAAACATATTTGGAAATTGAAAAGATTCGTTTTGGTGAACTTTTGAATTATACGATTGTGCTTCCGGTTGAAGCAGAGCATTATAAGATACCTAGAATGTTGCTTCAACCCATAGTGGAGAATTGTGTGAAGCATGGTATGAAACCTGATATGACAACTTTAACAATAAACGTATCTTGTTCTATATTTAATGAAACACTTCTTTTGTCTGTAAAGGATGATGGAAAGCCTTTCCCGGAAAATTTTATTCCAGGATATGGAATACAGAGCGTATATGAAAAACTGGAATTATTATATCCACAACGTTATAAGGTAGAACTGGATACGGATGCAGGAAAAGATTTCAGGATTTATCTCTATTTTTCCTCTCCGGTAGACTAAGGTTATCAATAGTTTCAAACCTTCTTCTTTTTCATTTGTTTATTCCTCGCAATGGAACTGGACAAGTGGAAACAGAAATGGAAGCAGTTGAGCAATCTGCGGAAATGGCGTGTCTGGAGGTTGAAGCTGATTGATGCCCGCCTTTACTTCGTAAGTATATTTGTAGGTTTGCTTACGGGGCTGATTGCTGTGCCCTATCATTATTTGTTATGGGAATTCTTTGATATCCGAAAAGCATTCTTCACAGCCCATTATCCGTGGTACTGTCATGTTGTCTTATTCTTTTTCCTGTGGGGCATTCTTGTCG
>ULMW01031014.1_pt1 | contig 13760 bp, 10 predicted proteins | sample 1951761 | NCBI WGS metagenome assembly ULMW01 (sample SAMEA4835561, study PRJEB28245) | human gut metagenome | biome: gut microbiome; material: fecal sample | place: Denmark | collected 2008 | reverse complement strand
GCAAATAACAGCATGCAGACAGCCATTCCCAGGAAGAATCCCTTCTTTGCCATCTCACCGTTCTGTGGTGGATTGACCGGTGCATACGGAATCTTCGGATCTTCCAAAACATCAAGCACTGTCGTTCCAACTGTATAATAAGAAATGCTGGTGTAGTTGTCCATCACCGTTTTGATAATATCAATCGAATCCTTTGGCGAATGTGCAGTAACAGAAAGGGTCAGCATATTCGTTCCATTTACAACATTGGCACTGATATCCGCATCAAGCTTATCCATATCCAATTTTTCACAGATTGTCTTCTTCATAATCGTACTTTCCAGAATCTTCTGGAATGTTTCTGCCATCGAATTGGCAGAAGAAAGATTATTGTATGCATTGGCATTCGCTCTGGATGTGATAACAAATGTTGCCTGTGTACGATAATTCGGAACATATATCATGCTGCTTGCCACATAAAAAAGCATTGCACCGGCCAGCGCTCCAAACAGGATGACCCACCAGTTTTTTAAAATATCACAAACCAATGAAATCGGTTCAAATTCTGTCTCCGTCTGTGCGGATGCATTCTCCCGATTATTTTCCATCTTCATTTCCCTCCACAACTACAAACATCTTTGTCACAGCCGTCAAAGTTCCATCTCCGGTATACGAAAATTCTACCGGATATACTCCAGGCACTTCGTAATTCACCTCCGAATTCACACTAATCGCCCCCATGACACCGGCATCTTCATTACACTCTGTAATCTGCCCATTCTGTTCCAGTCCGACCACATAACCCATCGGATCTATCATATTTCCAACAGTTGTATAAACAATATACTCCGATAATGCCGGATATTGCTTTATACTTTCGTCCTCATTATCCGTAATCGTAATCTCAAACGATACCGAACAGACATCTCCCGCACTGTTGCTTACCTGTGCCGTAACCGGATAATCTCCCGGCTGCGGATTATACAGGCTGTCATTCATTGAAAGCTTCACCTGACTGGTCAGGTCTCCATCGAGACAGTCTGTTGCACTCAGATAAGATACAAAGTCTGTATTCGCCGCTTCTGCCGCGCTACATCTTGGTGCATGAAGCATCTTAATCCGTGGTGGCGTATAATCACTATATTTCACCGTTCTTTTTAACGTTCCCATCTGGTTCGATTTATCAAAAACGACATAAGTGACGGTGCGTTCATTACCTGAAATAAAATGAGAGATGGAAGAAATACGAACTTCCTTCGTCAAATCACCATCCCTGTTATCCGTAGCCTTAATTCCCTTCATCAGTGCCTCTTCCTGATCATCATTGACACTGAGTACAAGCTCATCCTCACTACAGGTAATCACCGGAGGCACATGGTCTTCCACCATCTTCACCTTTATAAAAAATACAACGAATACCGCACATGCCAACACAAATATCAGACATATGGCTCTTCTCAATCTAATCATGTTTACTCCTTTAATCATAATAATATGGTAAAAATGGAAGCGGCTCCAATTCAAGTACCGGCTTATCCTGACAGATTCTGCCGGGATTGTCTCGAAACAGCACATCCAGATGCCGCTTTGAACAACATTCACTAAGTGCTTCATACGCATCCATCAAAAAAGGCGTCCGCTCCACCGCGCTGTGTGCATCACTTGCCACAACCGATACCAGATGGTGACGAAGCAGGCGGTATGATGTCTCCCTTGCCGACTCACCAAACCGTCCAAGAAAACTTCCCTTATTGACCTGAATGGCATATCCCTTCTTCCTCCACTGATATACAATCTGCGGATCATCCTGCACAAAATAATAACGCTCCGCATGCGCAATCACAGGCTTTGCACCAACTTCCCTTACCTTACCAAGAAGCCTCGTTGCAAAGTCCGGATCCTCATCAAATGCAAACTCCATCAGAATATAATGGCTCTGATTGATCGTCATCACCTTTCCATCTGCCATCTGCCGTGGCAGATCCTCTGTAGAAAATGCCTCCATCCCCGGAAAAAGCCTGATCGGAATCTTTTCTTCCTTAATCGCCCTTGCGGCCTGATTAAACGTATTCACATAATGCTCTCCAAATGCATTATCATACAGTCCCGGAATATTAAAATGCGGTGTTGCCACAATTTCTGTTACTCCGCTCATAGCAGCCAGCCTTGCCATCTCTATCGTATCTACAATATCTACTGCTCCATCATCCATCCCCGGCAGGATATGCGTATGTATATCAATCATTTTACCACTCTCTACCTTAAAAATCCATTGCCATTTTTGCAGCTTCCTCTTCCGAAAGCTCTGTCACCCTGGTATCCATCACCCGGTATACCCGTCTGCACATATTTAACACACTTGGTCTGTGCGTTGTAACAATACATGTTTTGTTTGGTTTCTGTGTCATAATATTGCGAAGCACCCTGCGCTCCGTCTCCACATCCAGTGCGGAAGTAGCCTCATCCAACAGCAGCACCGGCGCATCTCTTAAGAGTGCCCTTGCAATCGACAGCCTCTGTGCCTGCCCTTCCGACAGTCCACGGCCACGCTCGCCCACATTGCTATTTATCGTGTCCGGACGCTTCTTCACAAAGTCCCACGCACACGCAATCTCCAATGCTTCTATCATCTCTTCCTCTGTCGCATCTTCCTTTACCATCCGCAGATTCTCTGCGATGGTTCCCGACAGAATCGTATTGCCCTGCGGAACATATGCAAACAGGTGTCTCGTCTCTGCATTTAGTACCACTTCCATGCCGCCTGCCGCAGACATCACTGCCTGCCCGCTCTGCGGATGAATCAGCCCCAGAAACATACGGATTAATGTTGTCTTACCCTCTCCGGAAGGACCCACCAGTGCAACAATCTCACCCGGCTTTGCCTCAAACGAAGAATCTGTGATCACACGCTCTTCCTTCACATAAGAAAAATCCACATCCCGCAAAGAAATGGAAAATCCATCTGCCGCATACGCATCAAGCACCGAACTCTCTGTAATATGTACTTCCTTCGGAAGCTCCACAAGCTCACGAATACGGTGCGCCGATACTGAACTATTTAAAAATGTCGGAACGATCGTCACCAGATTATTAAATGCCGCCGACAGATTGCTTCTCTGCTGCAGAAACAATGTCATCGTACCATATGTAATATCATGCGTCCACAACCGGAACAGACAATATCCAAATGCAATAAACTGCACGACCATTCCAATTCCCTGCAGAACTACATTCGTCTTAATCGTAAAATAATTATACTTCAGGCTGTCATCCCGAAACCGCTTCTGCCACCATCTCATCTTCTTACTATAATGCGGCGCAATACCAAAAGATTTGATCGTATCAAAGTTATAAAACGTCTCGACCTCAAATCCCATCAGCTTACTGCTCGTCTCGAGCACCTTCTGGCTAAAGTCCCTCTGCTTCTTCAGCACCGTTCGTGACAGCAGAAGAAGAAACGGCGCACTGCCAAGCGCAATCAGAGCCATCACCCAGTCATAATGCAGGATGACCATAAATGTCGCCACCAGCTTATAAAGTGCAATGATAATCGTCGGAAGCCAGCTGATGGCATTGCTGCTGATCGTACGAATATCGCCATTAAAACGATTCAGAATGTCTCCATTGCTATACTTACTGATCTCCATCCAGTCCGCATCAATAATCTTATCAAAAATATCCGCCTGAATATCATTGTTAATATCAATACTAAGCTTCGTGGAAACCCGGTTGATCAGGCTCTCAAACAACAGACTGAACACCTGTCCGCCAACCATCACAAGAAACAGCACTGCAAGCTTACTCGTCTGATAACCCGTAATGATATCGATCAGATACTTACTCGCCACACTGCTCGCAAGTCCAAACGACGTACTTAAGATTCCCAGCACAACATAAAACAGAATCGCTCCCTTATACCTTGCGCTATACCCAAGAATCCATCTCCAGTCCTCTAAAATCTCCGAAAATGTACCATCTTTCCATCGTTTCTTTAATATTCTGACCGATTCAAACTGCGTCTTTTTCTCTCTCATGATCTGCCTCCTCTAAAAAGAAGCTTCGTATAAAGAGCCATCACCGGTCTTCGAAGCGGAATCATATGCAGCCACACATGACGAAAGAACTCCCACCAGAAGTCCCCCGGCTGTATCGTCTTTCCCTTTCTTATGACTTTCGTCACAACCGCAAAGATCTGCTCTTCTTCAACCGGTCCCTCGATCATACACTGCGCATCACCCACGATATAATACCCATCCGGCTTCACATGGTGAATCCTGTGCATGATATACTGTCCGTTTCTTCTTTTAAAGAACACCATATCGCCCTTCTTCAGTTTTGCCTCCGGCTTCCTAAAGAAGATCGTATCACGCTCATGAATCAGAAATGGCGCCATACTATTCCCTGCAATCCGCATGCTGACTTCCCGTCCCTCATCCGTCAATTGCTTCAGAACCGACACATATTCTCTTGTATCTATCACCTTCATATATCTGTCCCCTAATCTATCACATGATACTTCCGAAGAAGTTCCACACGTTTCTTTCCAATCTCTAAACTACTCTGATTCTCTGTATGCTTCCTGTCTGCCGCATATCCAAACAGCCGCATCACCCATGCCGCCGGAAGCAGCCACGGATACTTACAGAGCCACACATAACGCCCCTTCATATAAGAAACACCCGGAAACAACGATGACCAAACCGACGATGACGTCGCCTTTTTGCCTCTCCTAGCAGCTTCCAGCGTCATATTCGCGCTGTGCCTTCTCGCCATCGTGCTCCCGCCATACACACCGCCTTCCAGCAGATCCACAAGAAGCGGCATACAGTCCACACTCTCCTGCGTATAATCCACATATCCGGTTTTCTCCCAGGAGCATCCCAGATACTCTCTGCCAATCTTTGCCAGAGCACTGAAAAATGTATCCATTCGAAGCTGTGCAAGCTTATCCTGAATTTCTCTCCAGTCAATCCGCGTCGTGTAATGCTTTGCCATCATCACCATATCACAGACCTGTCTGATCCCAAATCCACTATGTAAAAAATGCTTAAAACTATGACAGATCAGATAAAACATATGGTCCGTCGGCGAAAGTGTCTTAATATCCACTCCCTCAATCTGCTCACAAATGCATCGGTCAAATACCCCTGCAAATTCCTGATTCAGATGACCATATGCACCCTCGCCTTCTGCAAACAACGAAAAGTGAAGCTCTATGTATACCTGATTTATCGGATTCAGATATGGAATCTCATACGGCAGATCCTTAGGATCCAGCTCCTGCCTCTTATATCCTTCCTCTAACAAAATGCGGTCAAAGGTCTCAAACTCTTCCTTCCTAAGCAGCAGATCTTCATCCGCTGATATCCGAAAGTCCGGCTTTTCATAAAAAGACCGGCAAATCAGCCCCTTCACAACCAGCGGATGTACTCCTTCCTTCTGAAGCTTCTGATACAGCTCCAGAAAACCAGCCGTCCTTTGCACCTGCAGCATCACCTCCGCAATCGCACTCTTCTTCCACTTCGCAGCAAGTGGCGCATTCTCCTCTAAAAGAAGCACCGCATCTCTCCGGATCATCTCATATATAATTGCTAAAATCTTATGCATCGCAGCAAGGTCACACAGCTCCTTTAGCTGTGAAAACCTTTCCGGAAGATGGTATTCCTCATCCCCCTGCATAAAGCACCGAAGTGCCTGTAACAGCTCTTTTTGTGTATTCGTCATCGTACCCCTGTTTCCCGTTTCTGGTATTCTTTCTCCATCTCTTCTAGGAACACCTCTGTCTGCCGGCACAAATACTCCGGCTTCTTATAACTGCATCCGCCCCCTTCGGCAATCGTAAGCGCCCCGCACATCATACACGCAAAACGCTTCTTGCAGTTCTTGCATTCCGATGGCAGCAAAATCTCATCCGTCGCCTGGTAGATCGACTTCCATGCATCCGAAAAACCAATCTCAAATGGTCTGGCTACCGGCTCATTCATCATGCCGCAAGGCGTCATTCGCCCGTCCCATGTCATCCAGAACGACGACCGTCCCGCCATACATCCCATCTTCTCATCCGGAGTGCGCTCACACTCTTCCTCACCGCCCATAAAGTCATCTCTTCCTTCATGGAGTGCCTTTAACCGAATCGCAAGCTCCTCCTTAGACAGGCGGTACATATCCGCCTTCGCCCTCGCCTTTCCGGCCTCTTCTGCTGTAAAACGCACCTCATCATCCGTCACGCCGTCCTTCGCACTACGTACCGGCGGGAACATATAAGTAGCCGCATTCACCTGAATCTCCCTGCTCTTACCAAATGCAAAGATATCCTCCATATCATCCAGATTGTACTTCGTAAAGCTCGCATTGATATTCAAAAAAATGCCCGCATCGTGCATCAGATCAATCGCCTTCGTAGCTGCATCATATCCGGTTGGATGTCCACACAGCTTTTTATAAGTCTCATTTCCACCACCATAAAGTGTCACATTCACCTTCATCGGCGGATCCTTCTTTAACCACTCCACGGTCTCCTCATCAATCAATGTCGCATTCGTATTAATCGAGATCAGTAACCCCAGCTTCTTTAACTCTGTATAAATCTGTCTAAAATCTTTTCTAAGAAATGGTTCCCCGCCCGTCAGCAGCAAGAAGAGCATTCCCTCTTTTGCACAGGCTTTTCCCATCTCAATCCATTCTTCTGCTGTATACTCTCTTCCCCTCGCCCTCATCTCTGCTTCACTCATTCGAATGTAACACATCCTGCAATTCATATTGCATCTCGGTGTCAGTTCAAATGTACCGGAAAGCGGCACTTTATTGTGTGCCGCCTTCTGATACAGATATTTTCTAAGCTGCGCCTGCACTGGTGCTTGTTGTTTCTTCATGAACTTATTCCCCAATCTCTTTTAATTATCAAGTATCTGTACTCCCATAATCTGACTGCTGTCCGGATTAAAATGTGCCGCAACTGCCTCAGCTTCCTTGCCTGCACCCACATTTTCAAATGGTGTACGGTAAGTAATTCCTCCAAGATAAGCACCGCCAATCTGCATATACTTATAATATACATAAACGGTCTTAAGCTCTTTTTCCGTCTTATTCTTCAGTGTAATCTTTCCATTCTCTGTCTTTAACTCTACCTTATCCTCTTCGAGCGTCGGCTGATCCATATATCCCGTAGCCGCATTGCCATATGTATAAGTATCTTTATCTGAAAACTCCCGCTTATTGCTCTCAAGTACCAGCGTAGAAGTTCCTGCCGGAAGATTCGTCACCTTAAAACTCGCCGTCTCATTGCTATTTACCTGAAAATCAATCAGTGCAACCTGAAGCATCTGGTCAGAATTGTTCGTAATCAGCATCGCTGTTACGTTCTTTGTCGCCTCGTCACTTCCATCTTCTATAAAAGAACCGGAATAAGCACCGATGGACTCAACCGTGAGGTTCGAATCGGAAAGAACGATTTGCTCTGCTTTTTCAGTTTCCTTAGAATTATCGTTTTTGTCAGAGTCTCCTACTTTAGCTGAATAACCTTGAATCTTACTAACATCCAAAGTATCCTTTCCAGGTTTTACAATTTCATATTCGTTGGTTTCTTTTGTTTCTTTCTGTGAAGAACTCTTATTTGCCTTTAATGCAAAAAGTATTACAACTCCCACCACTATTATAGCTATTGCAACAGCAATTATAATCCCTAATTTCTTTTTCTGTTTCATAATGCCCTCCATTTTCTCATCTTTTTATCTTTTACTATAAACTATCTTCCAATAAATTACAACCTATCCCTCAAAATCTCCTTAAACCTAGAATAGTGAGAGTGCACTCCACCCTCACTAATCTGCATTCTTTGTTTTATTGTTATCTTATAACTCTTTTAAAATTTCGTTTTTCACCGTATTTACTGCGTCCTGATCCGGGCGACAGGAGAGATGGTAAACGGGCACATTTTCAATCAAATCCTGTAATAAATCCAGAAATCGAATGACGTATTCCTGATTCCATGCATTTACTGTTGACTCGCTATACAATCTCACAAATGCATCTTTTACTCCCAACCTTTTAATTTTATTCTCTTTACCTTGATCCAAGATAACAATCGCTTTGATTGGAGCTGAGAAATTTGTATATATTTTCGATGTACCAGCATATGGAGAACCATAAACCGTAAACTCTCCTTTTTCTTTTCTAATTAAGGCCCTGTCGCCGTTTATTACTTTTGCTCCTTCATATTTTTTCCACAAATCGGCTTGCGTAGATTTTCCAGTTCCCGATGGTGCAGAAAATAATATTCCTTTGTCTTTCCAATTTATCACAGATGCATGAAGTTGAAATCCCTGATTTATTATGAAAACAAGCTCCATTGCCAACATTCCTGAAATATGGAATTCTCTTAACAATTCATCCTTGTACTCTTTTTGTAAATATATCTTAAAAAGTGAAAAATCCTTTTTACTATAAGAAAGCATCACATATTTTTTTTCTGTATGTACGCTCCAAAAAAAATATCTTTGAATCGTTTCCTTCGTCTCGTATATTTTAGACTTTCTATCATCGAACAATAACTTTCCTTCTATTTTCCAATTTTCTGGAAACATTTCTATTGTATACTGAGCATTGATTTTCTCTGCATATTCAATACGATAAATTTCCATTTCATAGAATTTTTCGATAACAAACGGAGCATTTATCTGAATAACCAAATTTGCCAATTTAAAATAATAACGATACATTCTTATCCTTTCATCAAAAAAGGAGCTATGCATTTATACATAACTCCGTTTTATCTTTATTTGCTATGACTGGAACAAAGGACTACCCTGTGTATGATAGCATATTGTGTCATTATCATCATCTGCGTTCACTGTACACGAAAGCTTCTCTATAAACTGTCCTGCTTTAATCGCAGCTAATGTAAATGGATCAAGTTCTTTACTCCATTCATCATAATTAGCTGAATAACAAGTGTCTCTTAGATTTGTTTTCACTGTACATGAACCAGCAATAAACTGGTTAAGCACAAAATCTTCTATAGCAATTTCAGGTTTTCTGTATTGTTTTTTCATTTCCTATCTCCTTTCCAAATTATTCATATTCAACTACTTTTCTATCTAACCATGATAGATGTTGAATATGGCATATTGGTCAATGAGCCGTTCACTACAGCATCCACACTGTATTTTGCCTCACCTCTTTGCTTAATAACTTTAAATGTTAATTTCCACTCTTTGTTTCCATCTGCATCAATAGAACTTGTCTTTTTCGTAAAGGATGTTACAACTGCTCCTGTAGGATCTGTAACCTGTACATCTGTTGCCTCTTTTTTGGTGACAACTGTCATACTTGCATATTTTCCTCTTGTTACATTTGTAACTCCGAATTTAGCGCTCAAGACTGCCTCATCATTTCCTGTCAGAACATTTCTTCCTGCCAGATTATATCCCATCCTTGTCAGCTGGCTTGGTTTGCTCAGTGTCATATCTGCTGCACACTTGATATTTGTCAGAGATATAATATCATAATTGTTATAATCTACCGTTGTATTCAACACAATTACATCGTAGCTGTCTGCTGTCCATCCTTGTGCTTTAATTACTTCTTTCAGATTAATATCATAATACATATCTGTTGATGTGTTGATAGTATAATTTTTTACTTCCTGATATTTTGTCTCTTTTACATCATCCGGTTTTACATAAACCGTAAATGCCTTGTCTGCTACAACTGCATCTGATTCTGTACTTGTATCTGCTGATACTGATTTTGCTCCAACCTGAAGTGTCCAGTCTGCATCGCCTACAGGTGTAGAAACCTTAAATGCCACACCATTATCAATTGGCAGATACAGTTCATTATTTGGTCCTGCTTTCATGACATCTGCTAATGTTTCTGCACCTAAATATGCACCAATCTCTGGCTTCTCTGGAAGATACTGCTCTACTGCTGTTGAACCACCGTCAATCAGGAATCCATTATTTCCATCTGGCGTTACAAGATTGATTGACGGACTACTTCCTAATAACATTCCTCTCAGTTCCTGCACTTTTGTATTCTTCTCTGTCTCAAGATAAGCACTCTTGTCTGCCAGTGGATTATAGATTCGTACACCATCAATATAGATGACCGACTGTCCTGTGTAAGTTTTCAGTGCTTTCAGATATACTGTATAGGTTCCTCTTTGTTGTAATGTAGTGCTGATAACCGGTACCTGATACAGGTCACCATTACTATAGAACGTATCAACAGGAATTGATTTTACCAAATCTTTGGTTCCTGCTTTAAATACTTCAGGATTTCTGAAGTATTCTGCATCTTTCTTTCCATTGTATACATATGCGATAAGACCTGCTGTATTCTCATTTGTTCTGGATACAATGTCAAATCCGTCTCCTGTGAAAGTGAAATATGCTCCATCTCCATTATTCATTTCCGTAGCACTATTTCCACTTTCTTCCAAGTCACCATTGTAAGCCTTGTCATGTCCGTAATTTTCACTCTGGTCATTACTCTGTGAATATGTTGGGTCATTTGTTGGCTTTGAGTTTGTGTATACAATCTTTACACTGCTGTCATCTGTATTATTGGATGCATTGAAGTTATCTTCATAGTAAACAACGTTTGCCGGCATTGTCTTAATTGTACCATGTACTGTTGTACCAGTTTCTGGGTTAGTATCATCCAATTCTGTACTCACCTTAGCAATATTTGCTGTATATTTGTAATTCTCAGCCTTATCCATGAATGCAATAGGCTTGAATGTTACTGCGCTTGCTGCTTTTCCATCTTTATCAATTTCAATATTAGAGCCGCTAATTGTAGTTTGTGAATTTTCTTGTGCTGGAGTGATTTCTCCTAACTTAGCTGTTGTAGCCATAGTACCTGTAGCCTTTTCATTGTAGAATATACCACCCTGGAATAATCCGTCTCCTGTTGTTGTATCTGCAATGTTTGACTCTAAACCGTAATCGAATACATAAACCTTATTAGTTGCCTCATATGTAAGTACAGTAATTTTACCTGCAAAATTACCCTTATCAGTAGTGGTTCCCTCGTAATTTACATCATACTTTTTATTTGAAGATGTTGGTGTAAATTCACCCTTTCCATCTTTATTTACATTAGTTGTGATATCTTTATCACCTGTAATTGGAGCAGTCAGATCTGTAATAGTTACACCATCAGGTGCATAAGTAACTGTCTTTCCAGCTTCTGCATAGATTACATAATCTTTTACAGTTGTTTTTGTCTTATTTGTTACAACTGCTGCAGATGTAACATCGGCTTCAATTTTACCAGTTACATCAGATGTAGTTTCCTGTACCCATGTATCGCCTGCTTGTGGGCTATCTTCAACAACCTTATAAGTAGCACCTGCTGGAATACCTGCAAATGTAACTGTGTCACCAACTTTTAATGTGAAGTGTCCATTCTCATCTGTTGTTCCATTTTGAGTACCAGTATATTCCAGTTTATATGAATCATAGTAATCGTGGCCTGTCAAATCTACCAATACTGTAAATCCAAAGGTTTCATTTTCTGGTGCATATCCTTCATATTTCTTTGCTACTGATAAGCTACCAACCTTTGGTGTATTAACAAAGTTAACATATCTGTTCACAACATCCATCTCAGACGAAGTATTATCACCCATATTAAAAGTAGCAACCGCACCTTTTCCTCCTTCTATTGCTGCTCTTGATGTAATACTGTCATAAACTTCCCATCTCGTCTTGGATGTGTCATACTGTAATTTTGTACCTTGTGGAATAGATTCTGTAATCTGGAATCCTGTTCCTGCGTAGAATGCACTACTGTTATTTTTATCTTTAGTATTAATAAAGTCACTTGCAAAATATGATGAGCTAAATGTAGCCGTACTATCTTTAGCCTCTTGTCCTGGAAATGTACGGTCATCGTAATCGTACAATGTATATCCCAAATTCTCTACATCACTATAATTTGCTTCATCTGTCTTCAGATTCTTTTTCTGAATCTTGAAATCAAAGTTATCAAGACCCTGTACTGCATTCTTTAATCCTGCATTTACGTCTGTTGTGTCAAGTGTCTTACTAAGAGTGAGACCTGACGGCAACGGAACGAAACTGTATGAAATGGACATATTGGAGTTCCACATACCACGTTCCATATAGTACATCTTTAATTCGTGTACTTTTCCAGACTCTTTCATATATTTATCTAACGTAACGGGCTCGCTACCTGATTTCTTTACCATAATATTTTCGAATTTTACTGTGGTATTTCCATTAGGTTCAGCTGGTGTTCTTCCGCCAACTGTAAGGCTATTACCCAGCTTTGCATTAGATGTACCTGTTCTAATGGTAGCCTCCTGTTTTGCAAAGTTAATTTTTCCTTCAGCTTTATTATGAGCACCACCCATATCCAATACCAATGCACCATCAATGTATACCCATACATCATCGTCACCGGTAAAGTTGAATTCCATTTCTGAACCATCCACATTTTTACCAGTTTCTGTTACAGTAAATGGAATCGTAAACTGTGTACCAAATCCATAGTTCAAATTATCCTTTGCTGATTGATCAGGATCAGTACTATTGAATGGAAAATATCCTATACTATTGTCTTTACTTGCATCATGAATCTTTAAATCATCTTTTCTTACAATTTTCTTATTATCGTAATCATAATAAACAGTATTTTTTGCTGAATCAAACGAATATGTAGATACTCCCTTATCATTTGTTGTCTTTGTAAATGGGAACTGTAAATTGTTATAAAATCGCATATATTTGCTCTGATTAGGATAAGCATCTTCATTAAAGAAAGGTACCTTTACCGGGTCACCATTTTCGTTCGTGTAAGAAGTAATCAGATTTCCATCATCTAAATTCTTTCCTACTATACCCTGCGCTACGTCCTTACTAGCTGTCTCTTTATTTGGACCAAATGCAACATTTGCGCCTTTCCAGTACCAGCTAAGATTACCATTTCCACCTGCCTAAGATGTATGTAATAAATCACCAAAGTAAAGAGGCACTGGTGCATTAACATTATCCGTGCTATCAACTCCATTCAACGCGTAACCCAGTAAATTTGAAAGCCATTGGTTCAATTTCGCATACGGAGCGTTTTTCTCTCCAGTCATATTACCCTCATTGTAAAGTGTATTTTTTGGCTTTTCCACACGTCCATTATTGAAATAATCAACTAATGTAGCATTTACATTAAAATAGGATGTAGTCTCACTTCCTGTGTTTGAATATGTAGTCCACATTCCTGTTGGAGTTACTCCTGTGTGTAATGCAAACGTATATAAGTTTTTTCCACTTTCTAAGCCCGGCCATGTACCCGCTTCATTCCATACCTGATTGGTGTCATTGGGATTTAAGAGAAGAAAATCAATATTGGTCGCAGCTGCAGTTGTCGTTCCATACCATGTAAGACCATCATCCATCTTTGTCATAACAACAATTTCCGATTGCTTATTGTTCGCACTAGTCTTAAATGCCATAACTGCATTATCTTTAATCCAAGTTGTTGCAGCATTAGGGCGTAAATAAATAGTTGTTCCCGCTGGAATCGTATCTCCTGCTGCCGCTTTTACGGGCTGTACTTGCTGCACAGGTATCACGCTAACTACCATCAAGATGGTAAGGATGATTCCGAGCAACCGTTTCTTAAATTTTTTTCTCATACTTTCCTCTCCCTTCCCTTTAAATTGAGTATGATCAATAAGTTATTTCTACTGCTACGTGAAAACATAGTTTTAGCAATAGATTTATTCTAAAATATTCTAAAGTTTTTTTGATGAAAAT
>ULMW01053137.1_pt1 | contig 15372 bp, 17 predicted proteins | sample 1951761 | NCBI WGS metagenome assembly ULMW01 (sample SAMEA4835561, study PRJEB28245) | human gut metagenome | biome: gut microbiome; material: fecal sample | place: Denmark | collected 2008 | reverse complement strand
CAAGCACGAACGGCTTTTTGACCTTTTGCCCCTTACATCATATTATTATGTCAGTATAAAAAGCAATTTACGCATTTTTCATAAGTATTGCATACAATGACCTTGAGAGTATGCTGGCAACGATGAAGCATACTACAGCTTCAATAGCACCCTGTGTTCCAACGAAGGCAACTACGAATGTAAATGGATTGCCAACGCCGAACTTAGTTACATAAGTCTGTATAAAGTCTGTTCTGTAGAAAAGTGCTACAAGTGTACTCATAAAGAGAAGTGTGTTAAGAAGTGGGCATGCAAGACTTGCTATATAATAAGAAATCTTCTGTACACTTTTTATGTTGTGAAGAGCTTTAAAGATAAGACCTGTAAGTAAACCTTCAAGCGTTCTTGGAACAACTGTAAGTATTATAGTGAATACAGGATTTAAGTTAAATAATGCAAATGTAAATACGGAACCACCAGTAACTGCCTGATAAAGGCTTGTGAGACCGAATGTAAGACCGCATATAAGACCACCTACAGGTCCAAGTAAAATAGCGCCTACAGCTACAGGTATAGTAAGAAATGTGATGGTAAGACCGGGAAGCTTGATGTAGCCAAGAGGTGTGAAAGCCATAATAATAATGATAGCTATCATTGCTGCAAGCTCTACCATGTACTTAGTGGTAAATGTTTTCTTTGCCACTGCTGTGTTGTTTGTTTCAATGTTACTCATAATATTCTCCTTTTCGTCTGATAAAATGGTACAACTCACCTGTCTTTCAGACATTTATTAGTAGCGTTTAATCATAGGGGATATGCTCAGAAATATTATTAATAAGATAATAAAATAATAAAATGTTGATACATCTGATATTAATACATAAAAATGTAATGTTTACACGCCGTAAAGGTCGCGCATCATTATGTGGTTTATGTGAAAAATAAAAATATTAATTAAATTAAAGATATATATTCTGATGCATTTTCAGATGAATAACGCTCAATGCGTATAATAACATAGAAGGATATTGTATACAAGATATATTTTGCTTTAAATCGCATACATTAAGTATAATTTAGAATTACTGTTTAGAAAGACTTAATAAATGCTTTTTATTTCCTTAATTTACATATTTTCTCAATAATGCTATTATTGCTTAATATTGATTATATTATAAATAAAGAGAGTTTAAGGAAAGAAAGGGACGGTTATGAGCAGAATATTAAAAAGTATTGCTCCATACTGGAAGTCGGTTATGATAATACTGGTACTGCTGATATTGCAGGCAAATGGTGACCTTGCGCTTCCACAGTACACATCTGATATCATCGATGTTGGTATCCAGAATGGTGGTATAGGGCACAGTATTCCAGAAAAAATAACTAAAGATGAATATGAGATAGCCAAAATGTTTATGACGGATGAAGAAATAAGTATATGGGAAAGCTGTTATGAACAGGATGGCGATATTTACAAGCTTACAGAAAAGAATGAAAAAAAGCTTGATGAATATGATGATACATTGGCGATGGCACTTATTATCAATAATCAGATGTCATCAGTGACAGCAACACAGTTCAGAGAGCAGATGGCAGCACAGATGGGAGTTGATGCTGGCACACTTTCTAACGTATCAGTTGCTGATATTGGCAAGAAGATAGGAGTTGAATTGGACTCTTTCTATGTTGATATGGAGAATTCAGATGGTGATATGGTGCCGACTGAGTGCGTAGATATGAGACAGATATTCAAGGCTATGTATGACAGAGACCAGATGCCTAAGGATACATTTATATCTATGAGAGACAGCTTTAAGACAACATTTGACACTATGGGTTCATCACTTGTTTCATCTATGGGAAGGGCATATGCCAAGTCTATGGATGCAAAGGCAGGCATGGATATGAAGGCTATACAGACACGTTATCTGTGGGTATCAGGTGCCAAGATGGTAGGTATAGCGCTTCTTATAGCATTATGTACAGTATTAGTAGCATTTTTTGCATCACGCGTTGGTGCTGGTGTAGGCCGTGACTTAAGAGGCAAGGTTTACAGGAATGTTATGAGCTTTTCTAATGCAGAGCTTGATAAGTTCTCGACAGCTTCACTTATCACACGTACAACTAATGATGTACAGCAGATACAGATGGTATGTGTGCTTGTATTAAGAATGGTACTTTATGCACCAATAATAGGTATCGGTGGTATTATAAAGGTTATGTCAACAGGCGCAGGAATGGAGTGGGTTATCGCTCTTGCAGTTCTTGTTATTGTTGGCTTTGTACTTGTTCTTATGGCAGTTGCTATGCCAAAGTTTAAAAAGATGCAGAAGCTTGTTGATAATGTCAATCTTGTATCAAGAGAAATTCTTACAGGACTTTCAGTTATAAGAGCATTTGGAAGAGAGAAGAAGGAAGAAGAAAGATTTGATAAGGCAAATAAAGACCTTACAAAGACAATGCTTTTTACTAACAGAGTTATGACATTTATGATGCCAGTTATGATGCTTATTATGAACTGTCTTTCTGTTGGAATAGTATGGGTGGCTGCACACAGAATTGACAGCGGTGTTATGCAGGTAGGCTCAATGACAGCATTTATTACTTATGCAATGCAGATAGTTATGTCATTCCTTATGCTTACTATGATGTCAATTATGCTTCCAAGAGCTATTGTTGCTGCTGACCGTATAGACGAGGTTATTAACACACAGTCGTCTATAAGGGACTGCGATAATCCTAAGAGCCTTAAGGCACATAAGGGATTACTTTCATTTAATCATGTGAACTTTAAGTATCCGGGTGCATCTGAAAATGCGCTTGAAGATATTGACTTTGTGGCAGAGCCGGGAAAGACGACTGCTATCATAGGAAGTACGGGATGTGGAAAGTCAACACTTGTTAATCTTATTCCAAGACTTTACGATGTCACAGAGGGTTCTATTACTCTTGACGGTGAAGATATAAGAAATATATCTATGCAGGAGTTAAGGGATGAATTAGGATATGTACCACAGAAGGGTGTACTTTTCTCAGGTACTATTGAGTCTAATATTAAGTTTGGTGTTGATGATGCATCTATGGATACTGTTAAGGAAGCTGCTGATATTGCACAGGCTTCAGAGTTCATAGAAGAAAAGTCAGGAAAGTACGAAGCACCTATTGCACAGGGTGGTACTAATGTTTCAGGTGGACAGAAGCAGAGACTTTCTATAGCAAGAGCCATAGCAAAGAACCCTAATATATTCATATTTGATGACAGCTTTTCAGCACTTGACTTAAAGACAGATGCAGCATTAAGAAAGGCACTTGCATCAAAGGTTACAGACAGTACAGTTATTATAGTAGCGCAGAGAATAAGCACTATTCTTCATGCAGAACAGATACTTGTTATGGATGAGGGAAAGATAGTCGGAAAGGGTACTCACGAAGAGCTTATGAAGAACTGTGAAGTATATCAGCAGATAGCAAAGTCACAGTTATCAGCTAAAGAGCTTGAAGCTTCCGTATCGTCACAGTCTTTGGATACATTTAATTCTGCTGAAGGTAATGAGGAAACAGCAGATGAATTTATTGAAAAAAACGGACATAGTATATCTGATGGAAAGGAGGAAGCATAATTATGGCAGATAATAATTCATACAAGCAGCCTCCTAGAAGACGTGGACCAGGAGGACCAGGAAGAGGAATGATGCCGGCAGAGAAGGCTAAGGACTTTAAGGGTTCTATAGGGAAGCTTATAAAGTATATCGGAACATATAAGATAGCTATAATATTTGTTATGGTTATGGCAGCAGCTTCAACAGTATTCAGTGTAATAGGTCCTAAGATACTTGGTAAGGCAACAACAGGTCTTTCTGAGGGGCTCATGAGAAAAATAGCAGGTACTGGCGGTATCGACTTTGGGTATATAGGAAAGATACTTTTAATAGTGCTTGGATTATACGCATGCAGTGCAATATTCAACTTTATACAGGGCTGGATTATGACAGGCATATCACAGAAGATATGTTACAGGATGCGTAAGGAGATTTCTGAGAAAATCAACCGTATGCCTATGAAGTACTTTGAGAGCAGGACTTACGGCGAAGTTCTTTCAAGAATTACAAATGATGTTGATACTTTAGGTACAGGTCTTAACCAGAGTATAACAACCATTATTACATCGACAGCAACTATGATTGGTGTACTTATTATGATGTTAAGTATATCACCACTTATGACTATTATAGCTATCGTTATACTTCCTATATCAGTAGCTTTAGTATCCTTTGTTATCAAGAAGTCACAGAATTACTTTAAGACACAGCAGGAATACTTAGGTCATATCAATGGACAGATAGAAGAAACTTATGGTGGACATATGGTTGTTAAGTCATTTAACAAGGAAAAGGATATGGTAGATGAGTTTAACAAAACTAACAATATACTGTATTCTTCAGCTTGGAGGTCACAGTTCTTCTCAGGAATGATGCAGCCTATTATGGCATTTGTTGGTAACTTGGGATATGCAGGTGTTGCACTTTCAGGTGGTATGCTTGCTATCAATGGTGTTATTACAGTAGGTGATATTCAGGCATTTATACAATATGTAAAGAACTTTACACAGCCTATAACACAGATTGCACAGGTTATTAATCAGGTTCAGTCTATGGCAGCGGCATCTGAAAGAGTATTTGAATTCCTTGACGAAGAGGAAGAAGAACAGATAGTAAAGAACCCTGTATCCACAGATAATATAAAGGGAGAAGTTGAATTCGACCATGTAAGATTTGGATACAAGGAAGACCAGGTTATAATAAAGGACTTCTGTGCCAATGTTAAGCCGGGTCAGAAGGTTGCTATCGTAGGTCCGACAGGTGCAGGTAAGACTACTATGGTTAAGCTTCTTATGAGATTTTATGATGTGAATTCAGGTAGCATACTCATAGACGGACATAATATTAAGGACTTTAACAGACGTGAATTAAGAGATGCATTTGGTATGGTTCTTCAGGATACATGGCTGTATAAGGATACAATTATGGAAAACATCAGATACGGAAAGCTTGATGCTACCGATGAAGAAGTTATTGCTGCTGCAAAGGCGGCACATGCCCACCACTTCATAGAAACACTTCCGGGCGGTTATAATATGGAGCTTAACGAGGATGCAAGTAATGTATCACAGGGACAGAAGCAGCTTCTTACAATAGCAAGAGCTATTCTTGCTGACAATCCTATTCTTATTCTGGATGAGGCAACATCCTCTGTTGATACAAGAACTGAAATCCAGATACAGAACGCCATGGATAATCTTATGAAGGGCAGAACAAGCTTTGTAATTGCCCACAGACTTTCTACTATAAAGGATGCAGATATTATTCTTGTTATGAAAGATGGCGATATCGTTGAGCAGGGTAATCATGAGGAATTACTCGCAAAAGGCGGCGGCTTCTATGCAGACCTTTATAACTCACAGTTTGAGGAAGTGGAGTAGAAGCAGATGTTTCATATATCAGGAAGAATGGTTATTTTCTGTTGGTGGAAATAATTTTTATATTTGGATATATAATTATTAATAGAATAAAAGATAATCAGGTAACACTCCTGCTGTCATTGCGTTGGTGATGATGGCAGGGGTGTTTTTGTGTTTCTACGTAAAATGTGATAAAACTTATTGAATACCCCATTTTTATGTGATAGACTTCAGGTGCAGGAAGTGGAATATAATGTATTCTAGAAGAAAATCTGTTGCATTATTATAATGAAAGAGAAGAACAATAATGGGATTATTAAAATTATTACTGATATGGCTTATATTTATTAATATTATAACCTATATAATCTATGCCATTGATAAGTATAAGTCGATGCATCATAAGTGGAGAATAAGGGAAAGCACACTTATACTGCTGGCAGTTATCGGAGGTTCAGTGGGCGCACTGCTTGCTATGTATACAGTAAGGCATAAGACTAAGCATAATAAGTTCAGGATAGGTGTGCCGGTTATACTTGCTGTACAGATTATTGTAGTGTGTGTGGTTTATATAGCATTAAGATAAATGTGATTGCAAAGTATGAAAGGAACAGCGGACGTACTGGTGCAATACAGGAAAGTTATAGTATATCTGTGTTTAAAACATAGAAATTGAGTATGAGTATAAATGTATTTAATACTATATTTAAATAAGTAAGCGTTGATAACAGAATACAAGTATATTTTAAGAATGAGGATAATATATGATAAAGAAATACAGGCTTGAAATGTGTACGATGAACCTAAGTTTAAGACAAGAGAAAATGTAACAAGAGAGCTTGATAAGTTTATAAACTGACATTATTATAATGTGATATAAATATGCGATTTTGACCTGTGCCAGATAGAAAAAGCTTTACGAACAAATGTTTGAAGTATATGAGTATGTGTGTTACAATTTATTGAGAATTCTTTATTGGATATAAGCAGGAAATGAGGATTAATATGGACATACCTAAGAAGGCTACTAAAGAACAGGTTAAAGCTATGACTGAAACAGAGGGTAATATAAGAGTATCCTCTGTTCCGGGTTCAGGAAAAACATTTGTATTAACATACAGGATAGCATATCTTATAACAGAACTTTTCGTAGAGCCATCATCTATAGTTGCGCTCACATTTACTAATAAAGCGGCAGCGCAGATGAAGCACAGATTAAGAGAGATAGTCGGAGATAATGCCAACTGCTTTACTGGGACATTCCACGGATATTGCAATATGTTTCTTAAGGAGGAAATTCACAGGGTTACATTTCCTAAGACATTCACTATTCTTGATAAGAAAGCACAGACTGATATGATTAAAAATGTGGCAGAGGATATGGGAATATCGCTTAAGGACAAGACTGCAAAGAAGATAATGAACGATATTGATATGATAAAGCAGGATATGTCTTATGTTGAGCTTATGGCAAGCTATGACAAGGCAGAGCTTAAAAGACATGCGGCATATGAGAAAAACGCTGATAAAAAAATATTTTATAATTATCTTAAAAGACAGTGTGATAATTACGCACTGGATTTTGAGGACCTCATTAACTTTACACTTTATATATTAAACAGGGATGAGGATGTACGTATACGCTGGCAGGAAAAGTGCCAGTATGTGCTGTGTGATGAGTATCAGGATGTCAATAGAAAGCAGGATATGTTACTTGGTATTCTTAGTGGAATGTATCAGAACCTGTTTGTTGTGGGGGATGATGACCAGAATATATATACGTGGCGTGGTTCAGACCCGGAGTATATGATAAAGTTCGATGTAACGCACGAGGACGCAAAGGATTATTATCTTACAGAGAATTTCAGGAGTACGCCGCAGATAGTTGATGCAGCAAAGTCACTTATATCGGCTAACCAGAACAGGATTGAAAAGCAGATGATATCACATCGTCCGGATGGAAGAAAGCCGGTATTTAATGCGCCTGATACGGAGGAAAAGGAGTCACTCTGGATAGCTGACACTATACTTGATAATATTGCCAGGAATATGAAGTACAGTGATAATGTGGTGCTTGTCAGGGCAGCATCACAGACGAGGTCATTGGAGGAAGCATTTGTTAAAAGAAAAATTCCTTACAGGATATTGAGCGGTGCTAAGTTTTATGAGAGTGAAGAGATAAGAACAGTACTTTCTTATATGCGTATGGTTTATGGTCTTACGGATATGGACCTTTTGTATACAATATCAAGACCGAGGAGAGGCTTTGGCAAGAAATCAGTCGAGAAGCTTAAAAATGTGGCGGAGGCAGAAGGCTGCAGCCTTTTTAAGGCGCTTGGAAAGCTGATAGCAGAGGGTGAGGTAACACAGAAAGCAGTTATTGGTTATTATGAGGATATCGTAAGGCTTCATGGCACATATAAGGATTACAGTTGTACGGATATAGTAAACCAGTGCCTTGATATGGGATACAGGGAAGCACTTGAGCAGGATATAGACCAGACAAGGCTTGATAATGTATCAGAGCTTATAAGGACTATAACGGCACTTGAAGATGATAATCAGGAAAAAGTGGAGCTTGCTGACCTTTTAAGTCATTTTGCACTATTTTCTGCTCAGGACGAGGATGGTGAATATAATGTTGTAAGGGTTATGACTATTCACACATCAAAAGGGCTTGAGTTTGATACGGTATTCGTTCCGGGATTAGTTGAAGGACAGTTTCCAAGCAACAGACTGCGTAACGAGGACGAATTCGAGGAAGAAAGAAGACTGCTATATGTTGCAATAACAAGGGCTAAGAATATGTTGTATCTTAGCAGTTACCGGAAAAGGGATGCCAGATTTTATGTAAGACCATCTGCATTTTTAAGCGACATAGACACTAATCTTCTAGAGTGTATCAATGGCAGCAGGATTGTCATTCACGGTGAAACAGAGCAGATGCTGCCTAAGGCTGTATTTGCTGTTGGTGATAAAGTAAGGCATAAGGTGTTCGGCGTGGGTGAGATTATAAAGATAGATAAGATGACACAGACATATGAAATTCAGTTTGAGAATATAAGAGGGACAAGGAGAATTATGTTCAGGGCTGAACTTAATTCCCTGTAGAAACGGCAATAAATAAAGAGCCGTAAATATGGCATTTTATGAAATGTTGATATGTTTTGTTATAACTATAAATGGGCAAATTTAAAATATTGCACAATTATATCCGTGTCAGAAAAACAGATTTTTCATAATCTATTAAAATGTATCTGAGGTACAAACAAAAGCAAAATATTTTTGTGCATTTTTCTGTATTTGCTCATTTATAGGTTATAATATAAAAATGAATAAGGTGGATAAAAAGTGAATATAACGGTATATTTGGGAGCTAATAAAGGTATAGATAATACATTTACAACAGCAGTAAGAGAGCTTGGAGAATGGATAGGCACGAATGGACATACACTTGTGTACGGAGGTTCTAAGACAGGGCTAATGGGCGAGCTTGCAGAAAGCGTGCTTATGGCAGGTGGCAGGGTAATCGGTGTTGAACCACAGTTTTTTGTAGAGGCAGAGGTTCAGTATGACGAGATAACAGAGCTGATTGTAACTAAAGATATGACTGAGAGAAAGACAAAGATGATAGAGCTTGGTGATGCATTTATAGCATTTCCGGGCGGAACAGGAACGCTGGAGGAGATAACAGAGGTTATGTCCAAGTTATCTCTTAACCAGCTTTCTGCACCATGCATATTCTACAATCTCAATGGATATTATGACAGTATGAAAGAAATGCTGTCACATATGATTAAGATGGGGTTATCTGCTAAGGAACGCCAGAAGGATATATATTTCGCTTCTGATTTAGCGGAAACTGTTGATGTAATTAACTGTTATTATTTATAATATAAGATTTGCAAATATGTAAAATTAATAGTAACTTATACTTAGAATAATTAACTGATTTGTAGATTTTATTTAATATTAGAAGCAGATTGGTATTGATACGGACAGCTTTAGAATAAAACTTATTCGATTATCAATAAAAATATCAATATACAAACGAAAGGAATTGCATATATGAAAATCAGTGAAGTATTAAAACAGGATAAACCAACGTTATCATTTGAAGTATTTCCACCAAAGAAGGATACAGACTTTGCGCAGGTGGAGGCGGCTGCAACGCAGATAGCAGCACTTAATCCAAGCTATATGAGTGTCACTTATGGAGCGGGAGGAAGCACTAAGGGACTTACTATAAGACTTGCAGAAGAAATTCAGAAAAAATATGATGTTGCAACGATAGCACATCTTACCTGTGTATGTGCAGGTAAGGACAGTATAAGGCAGGCACTTTCTGATATGAAGGCAGCAGGCATAGAAAATATACTTGCATTAAGAGGAGATATTCCAAGAGATTATGAAGGAGAAGTGTTTACTGACTTTGCTCATGCATCAGAACTTGCAGAACTTATAAAGGCATGCGGAGATTTCTGTGTTGGTGGAGCCTGCTACCCAGAAGTACATCCCGATTCGGCAGACAGAAATGCTGACATAGAAGGTCTTAAAAGAAAAGTAGAAGCCGGATGTGAGTATCTTACAACACAGATGTTTTTTGACAATAATATATTCTTTAACTTTATGTACAGAATAAGAGAAGCAGGCATAACAGTTCCTGTAATTCCGGGAATTATGCCTATAACTAAGAGAGCACAGGTTAAAAATGCAGTGAAGCTTTCAGGCTGTAATGTACCTGAGCGTTTCAAGAATATAGTGGACAGATTTGGTGATACTGAAAGTGCAATGAGTCAGGCAGGTGTTGCATACGCAACAGACCAGATTATAGACCTTATAGCGAATGGAGTTAATCATATACATATATATTCTATGAATAAGCCGGAGATAGCAAAGGCTATACAGGATAATCTTTCGGAGATTATTAAGAGATAGAAGTAATAAATCAGCTTGTGAATGGAGAGAATTATGAAAAAATGTATGGACTCAGATAATCTTCATAGAAGATTAAAAAAGATAATAGGACAGGTTCAGGCGATAGACAGGATGATAGATGAGGATGTTCCCTGTGAAGACATATTATCACAGTTAAATGCAGCCAAGTCAGCACTTAATAAGTGTGGACAGGTAGTTCTTGAGGGACATATCAATCACTGTATAAAGGATGCGCTTGAAAGTGGTGACGAAGAAGAAATAAAGAACTTTACAAAGGCGATAGAAAGATTTGCTAATATGCAGTAATTATATAATGTCAGGGTCAGAAGGTCACAAGATAATTCGTATCGGAATGAAAGAATTGTGAACTTATGAGCCTGACATTATTAAAATGTGACAATACACCACCCTGCTATCATTGAGGAAGATGATGGCAGGGTGCTTTTTTTATATAAATGTATTTTAGTTAAAAATAAGTTATTTCGTCAATATTCTAAATATATTTAATAAAATATAAAAATATATCATCGCGGCAAGGATAGAATTATACAATATTTTAAATTTCCTGAATTATAGTTATCAATATATTAAAGAGAAGAATTGGTTATATTGAAAATAATTATCAATATAATTTTGGGCTTTATGTTGACAGCATATACCCCTATAGGTATATTATATAGCTATACTCCCATAGGTATAAAATGACATTTTAACAATGGATAAGGAAAAGAGGTTGTATAATGAAAAAGTTAGAAGAATTATTAGAATGGGGAGGAGTTAAAAAGGATATAACATTTCTTATAATATCAGGTATAGCATTCCTGTTAAGTATATTTAAGGTTATACCAGACCTTCCTTTTGATGCAACTGTGGGAATAGCCATGGGAGGTGTTGGAAGTGATATTGCTGTGGACGCGGCAGATATAGCACTTGTTGATGATGAGGTGAAGGAACTTCCACATTTGTTTGCATTATCAAAGAGGATGATGACAAAGATAAAGTTCAACCTTACATTTTCAATGCTGCTTAACTTTGTAGCCATTGTGCTTGCGATGACAGGCATACTTAATCCGGTTATAGGCGCACTTGTACATAATACAGGGTCAGTATTTGTAATAATTAATTCGGCATTTCTTATGAAGGATAAAAGTGTATAATATTGACTTATTAATTCTTTAACTATATTATACCATTATAATTATATGTAAGCAGATTTAAAATATTGCACAGCCCGATTAATTTACAAGGGGAAGATTTATTTTATGTTATTCTTTAAATGTGTTTATTGAGTTATGAGAATAAGGAGGGGTTATATATGGCAGGAATAATGACACTTCTTTTATATGCAGTTATAGTTGGAGTTTTAGGTAAATTTTGTTTGTGTAACACATATATTTTGATAAATAACGCCAATATATCTATGTAAATTATGCAACTTAGTATGCTAAAAATGCAACTTACTGTTATGAGTGTAGACGTGATAAGAAAAAAGTATATAGATATTATAGAAATAGAACATCTAAATAAAAGCTTTGGTGATGTCAAGGCAGTTAATGACTTAAGCTTTAGAGTAAAGAAAGGTGGACAGTAATGGGAGAAGTAGCTGCGCTTGTAGACAGAAACCGTAAATTATTTTTTAAAGATAAGGGAATGTTATTTTCATCAATGATAACCCCTTTAATTCTTATAGTTTTATATGCCACATTTTTAGCAAAGATTTATAAAGACTCTTATACGTCTGCTTTTAATAATATGGTTATTCTGGTGCTCTTTGGAAGTACACTTTCAAGCATTATAAGTTATCCGTTAAAGACACAGGGGCAGACGTGGAGGTTTGAGTAGGGGTATAATTAGAAAATAATAAAAAAACGCATGATATAGATGATGTATCAGGCGCAACGGTTACGTCAAATGTAATAAAAAATGCTGTTGCAAAATGTCTTGAGCAGACTTCTAATTAAATGAATTCTTATAATTAGTTCCCCACTGTTGCATAGCATCAAGAATAGGGCTCATAGACTGACCTAATTCGCTGAGTGCATATTCAACGCGTGGTGGCACTTCCGGATATACAGTACGTGTTATAAGCCCGTCTTCTTCCATAGAGCGGAGACTGTCAGTGAGCACTTTCTGGCTTATTCCGTCAAGGTCTTTTTTTAGTTCGTTAAATCTCCAAGGGCGCATACGCAGATTTCTTATAATAAGCAGCTTCCACTTGCTGCCGATAAGCTGCACGGTTGTTGCTACAGGACATTCAGGTAATTCTTCCTTTGTCAGCATAATATAACCTCCTAAATTAAGTCTTTTTACCTATTTCAAGGATATTTTATTCCTCTTTATATTTCAATTAAGTTAATATAATAACTTATAAATGAGCAAATTTATAATGAGATGCATTAGAAAAATATATTTTGCATAATCTATTAAAATGTATCTGAGTGATAAAAAAATTTATTATTGACGAAGATACATTTAAACAAATCATAAAAGATAAATCTTTATAGCACACATAGAATTATGTGATATTTTAAATTTGTTAATTTATAGATAATGCTTTATGTATTATATAGATAATAATTTCTATATTGGTTAGATTAATATAATAATACTAATTCAGTTTCGTCAATATAATAATTATATTTCTTATATGAAAAATGTCAATAAATAAGTAAAAGGTATTAGTATTTATCCTGTTATATTATATTTAAAATCAAAATGATAAAATAAATTGCGCACAACCTATTGACAATAGATTGTGTACATAGAAAGAATTCTTGACGGCTGGACAGTGGAAGATATAGAGAGTAAGCTTGGCGATATAAAGTGCGGAAGAAGACCTACCTCATGTTCCGGACAGCTTGCGATTGCGGTAAGAAAGGCTTACGATGGACTGCTTGAACCGGTTGGAAAATAGATATTTCTATGATTAAGGTCGGTATGAAAATGTGCATAGAAACGAGGAACGGTATGAAAAATAATAAATCTGACAAAAGTTCTACAGTAAAACAGAGCAATAACAAAAAGGTAATTGATAAAAATAATAATGATAAATATGAGGCGATAAAGCTTGATAACCAGTTATGCTTTCCTTTATATGCCTGTGCCAAGGAGATTGTGAGAAGATATAAGCCATATCTTGATGATATCGACCTTACATATACGCAGTATATTACTATGATGGTGCTGTGGGAGGACGGTCAGATTAATGTTAAAGAGCTGGGCGCAAGGCTTTATCTTGACTCAGGCACATTAACACCTGTTTTAAAAAGGCTTGAGCAGAAAAATCTGATTATAAGGCAGCGTGATGTAAAGGATGAGAGAAGTCTTATAGTATGTCTTACAGATGAAGGAAGACAGCTTCGGGAAAAAGCTGTCGAAGTGCCATATAAAATGGCAGGCTGTGTTGCACTTGATGAAAAAGATGCAAAAGAATTATATAGGATACTTCATAAAATGCTTAATATGTTTGAGGAATAATAATATCCAGTAATGAGATATAAATATTAAAATCTATTGTTTGGTAGATTTTAATGTAGTCTTATTGCTGGATATTATTTTATTTTAATTAAGTATTGACACCATATAATGACAAGAGTATAATGCGAAATGACAAAAGAAGTTGTCATAATAGCAATGAAACTTGTCAAGATGATAATAAAAGTTGTCATATGGAGGTGTAGTATGATACTGCGAAATCGTTTGAAAGAACGCAGGGCTGCGCTAGGTGTCAATCAGCAGGAGATGGGAAGACTGTGCGGAGTGTCAAGGCAGACAATCAGTCTTATAGAAAGGGGAGATTATTCGCCGTCAGTCACTCTTGCATTAACGATTGCAAAAGTATGTGGAGTCACCGTGGAAGAAGTATTTTATTTACAGGAGGAACAAAATGATGGGAAATGAAGAAATTAAGAAAGCAAACAGAAAGGCATTGCCTAAGTTTATAGTGTTATGTATCGCTGCTGCTCTGGTTGGAGGTGTAATGGGATATTTTGCTGCTGCAAATGGAATTGATGGATTGTCAGGAAGTATTAAGGTGGCAGGACTTAAGTTTGGAATGTTTGTTGCACCATGGATTATGGTTGCTATAGCGGTTATAATGCCGGTTGTATTAGTTCCTTATTACAAAAAGGCAAAGAAACAGTTGTTAATGTGGGATGGTGAAGATGAAGATGTATCAGACATCATTGAAGAGAAGCTTTCTATAGTTCAGTGGGTTTCAAGCGGTGCGCTTATAATTTCATATTTTCTTCTCGCAGCATCTTATTCATGTGGTACATCATTATTTGAAAAAGTTAACAGCACAGTAGGTTTTGGAGCTGCTATTGTAGCTTTTTTGTGTATTATGGCAGAAAGTGTTATCATACAGCAGAAGTGTGTTGATAGTATAAAGATAATGAACCCAGAAAAAACAGCATCGGTATATGATATGAAGTTTCAGAAGAAGTGGATGGAAACATGTGATGAGGCTGAAAAGATTGTTGTTGGTAAATGTGCATACAAGGCATTTAATGTGACAAATAATATGTGCTGTGGACTTGCGATTATTCTTGCAATCAGCGCACTTATGTTTAATACAGGCTTTCTTCCATCACTTGTAGTATGCCTTATATGGATAGTTAATATGTCAATATATTGTAAAGAGTGTATTAAATATTCAAGAGCTGGTAACAAGATTATGTAAATGAAATGCAGATGCAACTGCTGAATTATTGATTACTTGTAAAATTAATATTTGAATGACACAGGCTTGTGAAAGAATACTTCATGAGCCTGTGTTTGTTATTGTGGGGAATATCCAATAGTCACCTTTATGTAACTAACCCACAAAAAAGTGCGTAGTTGTTTAATTTTCAATAATTGATATTATAAAAATGTAATCGGCGACAGCCAGACAATACATAATACAGGAGGTAACAGCTATGGCATTAGCAAATTTATTTGGATGGATGAAGGCAGAGGATAAGCCAGCGACAGCAGCATGTGGAACAGCATGTGGG
>ULMW01022970.1_pt1 | contig 15444 bp, 8 predicted proteins | sample 1951761 | NCBI WGS metagenome assembly ULMW01 (sample SAMEA4835561, study PRJEB28245) | human gut metagenome | biome: gut microbiome; material: fecal sample | place: Denmark | collected 2008 | reverse complement strand
GTGGCGGTATTCCAGCGTGACCGTTTTGACCGCTATTCCAACTTTGCCCGCATCGGCGAAGGCTCTTTGGGAGGAAAAGGGCGCGGACTTGCTTTTATAGACAATATGGTAAAGCGTCATATAGAATTCGAAGAGTTTGAAAATGCCACTGTCGTTATCCCTAAAACGGTGGTGCTCTGTACCGATATCTTTGATGAGTTCATGGATACCAACGGACTGTATCAGGTGGCTCTGAGTGATGCGGATGACGACACGATATTGAAAGCTTTTCTTCGTGCCAAGCTGCCCGACCGTTTAGTAGAGGACTTTTTCGCATTCTTTGATGTGGTGAAGTCTCCGATAGCCATCCGTTCTTCCAGTTTGTTGGAAGACTCCCATTATCAACCTTTTGCAGGTATTTATTCCACCTATATGATTCCATATTTGGAGGACAAGTATGAGATGTTGCGTATGTTGAGTGATGCCATAAAAGGTGTCTATGCCTCGGTTTATTATAGAGACAGTAAGGCTTATATGCAGGCCACCAGCAATGTCATCGATCAGGAAAAGATGGCTGTCATCTTGCAAGAAGTGGTGGGAACACAATATGGCGACCGTTTCTATCCGTCTATTTCCGGTGTGGCCCGTTCGCTCAACTATTATCCTATTGGCGACGAGAGGGCGGAAGAAGGTACGGTGAGTCTGGCATTAGGCTTGGGTAAATATATTGTAGATGGAGGATTGACTTTGCGTATCTGTCCGTATCATCCGAATCAAGTTTTGCAAACCAGTGAAATGGAGATAGCCCTTCGCGAAACCCAAACACAGTTCTATGCACTTGATTTGAAGAATACAGGTCACAATTTTTCTTTGGATGACGGTTTCAACTTGTTGAAACTTCCGGTGAAAGAAGCCGATAATGACGGAGCTTTGAACTTTATAGCGTCCACTTACGATCCTTATGATATGGTGATTCGTGACGGTATTTATCCGGGAGGCAGAAAACTGATTACTTTTGCCAATGTATTGCAGCACGATGTTTTCCCATTGCCCCGCATATTGCAACTGGCTCAGGAATATGGGCAGAGTGAGATGCGTCGTCCTGTCGAGATAGAGTTTGCCGTAACGCTGAACGCGCAGAAGAAAACAGGTGTGTTTTATCTGCTGCAAATTCGTCCGATGGTAGATATCAAGGCTGTTCTGGATGAGGATTTGAACCTTATTAAGGATGAGAATGTTTTATTAAGGAGTAATAATTCATTGGGGCATGGCATTATGGAGGATATTTATGATATAATCTATGTGAAAACGGAAGGCTATACAGCTTCAAATAATCCTACCATTGCGTATGAAATAGAAAAAATGAACCGTAAATTCCTGGATGAAGGCAAACATTATATACTGGTCGGACCGGGACGCTGGGGAAGCAGTGATTCTTGGTTGGGTATTCCTGTGAAGTGGCCTCATATTTCGGCTGCCCGCATTATAGTGGAAGCTGGTTTGACCAATTATCGTGTAGATCCGAGTCAGGGAACACATTTCTTTCAGAATCTGACTTCTTTTGGAGTGGGTTATTTCACTATTAATTCGTACATGAATGATGGCATATATAATCAGGACATACTCAACGCACAACCGGCGGTAGAGGAAACTCAGTTTATCAGGCACGTCCGTTTTGATAATCCTCTGATAGTGAAGATGGACGGAAAGAAGAAACAGGGAGTGGTGATGTTGCCCGAATAGTGTTCCAAATTGCACAAAATGTGTTCTAAATATCGATAAGGGTAGTAGGACGTTTAACTTTTTACTATATTTGCACGATTTTTCGAGTATAAATTTAATTAACTAGACAATGAAAAAGAATCTTTTTTATTATTTGTTTGCTGTGATATGTTCAGTAACTTTATTCACAGCATGTAGTGACGATGATGAAGATACTACATGGCAGCAAATTCCGGAAATAACCAACGACAATGTAACTTTGAAGTTGAATGATAAAACACCGGCAGGTGCTACTGTAGGTTTTAAATTTATAAATGGTGAGAACGGTGAGTTAACATTGAATAATGCTATTTATGGTCATGATATGGTAAAAGTAGATGTTTCTTTGCAAAAGAAAGATGAAACTTCTTATACTTTTTCCGGTACTGCTGACTTGGAAGCAGCTAGACTTACTAGCATTTCGGATGGAGCTTTGAAGGTAACTGTCAGCGGTACTATTAATACAGCTGGCGAAATGACAGTAGATGTTATCACTTCCGGCTGGGCTGCTGTCAGTGGCGTATATGCTAACGATAGCTTGTCTATGACCCTGAACGGTGAAGCTCATTCTTCTAAATTTGCAGTAACGTTGACGGTAACAGCAGAGGATAAGGCAACTTTGGTTTTTGACAAGATAGTAAACGTGGCTGCCGGTTTTGAAATGGATGTTACTTTAGAGAATGGAAAGATAGAAGGAAACAAAGAAAAAGAAGCCGGTTATTTAATTTCGGTTTCCGGTGCTTTGACTGACGGTAAGCTAACTTTGGCGGTAATTACTTCCGGTTGGGGAACTGTTTCCGGTTCATATTATGGAAACGGTGAAAATAAGCTCATTTATCATGCAGATGAAGATAAGGAATGGCCTAGTGGGGCTTCTATCGGGATTAAAATGACGAGTGAAAATAAAGCAGATATTACATTTAGCAATCTGTTGTCTGGTTCACGTACCGGTGAATTGAAGGGAGTTGATGTGACTTCTAAAGATGGGGTCTACACGTTTAAAGGTGGAAAAACTAATGCTTATGGTTATGATTTGATATTTGATGGTACTTTCACTGCCGGCGCATTGACAGCTAAGGTTACTTATAAAACCAATTCTACGTTGGTTGGTACATGGGTTCCGAAAATGAATAATGGATTGGTGCAGATTGGAGGACAATTCAGAACTCATAACGGAAGTGTCACTTTCCCGAAAGAACTCATAGCAATGTTACCTGAAGAATTAAAACCGATGTTTCCCGAAACAATGTCGGATGAAGCATTGTTACAGGTTTTACAAGGACTTTTGGGTAAGTATGCTTCTTTCCTGAAGAGCGTAACGTTTACTGAAGGTGGTCGTCTTATTGCAACTTATGTTGATATGCCGAAAGATATGAATGGCGATGGCGTTATAGATGAAAATGATATGGTTAATGTTGAAGAGAAGAACTTTAGCTTGCTTCAATATTATCCTGATCCATTTGCTTCAGGTTCAAAGTTTTATTTGACAGTGAGTATTATGGACTTGATGGGAATGATACCTCAATCCGCTCCAAGAACCTGGGATCCGGGCACTTTATTGACAGAAGGGGCTCCTTTGTGTTATAAGGCAAGCGAAGATACTGCCAGTATTGCTATAACGGATGAAGTATTGAATGCCCAAACTATACAGATGATAAATGGAATGTTACAGATGTTTGGTCCAATGATTCCGGGATTTGCAGAACAACAAGAAATGATTAATGCTGTTATGGGGGCTTTGAATTCTATTTTGGGTGATGTTTCAGAATTGAATATAGAAATACTATTCGAGAAAAAATAAACAAGTGTATAATATTTAATAGATGTAACAATGAAAAAGAGTGTTTTTTATTATTTGTTTGCTGTGATATGTACGGTATGTCTGTTTACAGCTTGTAGTGATGACGATGATGATGACAACAAGAAAGCATTAACTGTAGATAACATTGTGGGCACTTATCCTGGTGATTTGGATATAACGCTTGCAGGCACGGAAGTGGCCAAAGATGTTGTTGCATCTATTGTTGTAACTAAAGTGAGCGATAGTAAAGTGAAGGTTTCTTTATCCAACTTCACTATTCCCGGTCTATTACCTGTTCCTATGACAATTGAGGCGACATGCGATGTGGTTCCTTCGACAGACGAATTGAAGTTAAATGGTCAAACTACGCTTGATATGAGTGCTCTTGAAATGGGAGAATTGGCTGTAGTCATTACAGGTGACGCTGACGGTAAAGAGCTTGATTTGGATATTGCAGTTACTGCAATGAAAGTTGTTGTTGATTTTGAAGGAAGAAAATAATAATTGTTCTTCCTGAAGAATATAATAATAAAGAAGGCATCCAATTTTCGGGATGCCTTCTTTTTTGTGCTATTATGAATCTTTTGGAAAAAGAAGCAAGCTTTTTACGAAATCCAAGGTCTTTTCTGAGAATAATTTATTCTTTTCGAAAAAGCCTGGTTTTTAGAAATGAACCTTAGAATGCATATCCGAATCCCACGTTCAGATAGACTGCATACATATCGAAAGTGATTGTTTTGAAATCTTTTTTAAAGATATCATTCATTCCCCAATTCAGGTCTGCATATACTTTCAAATGTTTGAACGCTTTCCAGTCTACTCCTAATTGTGCTCCCCATTGAAAATTGCGTAAATCAGAAGAAAAATCGTAAGAAGCAATTGCTCCGTTATTAAAGTTTACTTTTTCTCCTGTCGGATCATCTTTACGCAGATAACCTTCGTATACGTGGCCGCTGAAATCACCGTCCATCAGATAAGAAAAGTAAGCACCGGCTTTCAGGTTCACACGATGGTTCAATTTATAAGCAGCTAAGATTGGAATAGTGAGGTATGAGTTTTGCACTTTGGTGCGCACACCTCCTGTCCAGTTGCCTTTTAAACGATTACCATCCTCACCGATAATCTCCATGCCATAGTTCTTTACTCCAGCTTTTGTACGCATACCTTTATTTTCCAGGCGGAGTCCGGTAACGATACCCCAACGCTTTTGTTCCCCAAACCATTTAGTCATGTTTCCTTCGATGGTAATCGAAAGGGTAGGATTGTAGTTTTTGATGTCGCGTATCTCTTCGGGAAAAGGCAAAGGCAATGTTCCTCCAATGTTGAAACCGGCTTTCAATTCATATTCCCAACCGTGTAATGCGGCGTTTATCAAGGTCTTTGTTCTGTTTTCTTGAGCCCATGTGTGGAAGCTCACCAATGTGATAGCCAGAAGCAATATATATTTTTTCATATCGAAAATCTTTTAAGTTATTTGTACTCTATTTCCAAATCGTCAATAAGTAATGTGCTGCCGGGAGCACCTTTGAATTCGTCTCCATTTTTGCTGGCAGACAGGATAATGCTGATGTTGTATTGTCCTTTGGCCAGTTTCTCCAAGTCGACGGTTTTGCCAAATCGTTCGTAGTCGAAAGGCAATTCAAAACGTTTCCATTGTTCTGTTTCCACGGCATCTGTCTGGTTTATTATTGCCAAAGCTACCATGTTCGGGTGTTCGTAATTGTTCGCTACGATATGTCCGTCTAAGGTTTGTACTTTAGCATCCTTTTCATAAAATAATGCATATATATTGAACACATCCTTTCGGTCAGTATATTCTCCGTTTTCATAGAATTTAGGCCCTGCCTTATACTTATAATAGCCGGTCAGTTTGGTAGGCTGATAATAGAACGTTGTTCCGAATTTGGTTGCTGCCAAAGCATCTCCCAATGCATTGAGTAGTTCAAATTTTCCTATAAATAAGTTACCTGCCGCAATAGGTTTTCCTACTTTATTGCCTAAGTCTCCGGTGGTATGAGTTACTAGCTTCAGACAATTGCCGGAGCGTCCTTCCGGGCTGATGGTAGTTGGGTAGTCCTCGGGAGAGTTACCTCCTCCTGTCAGTGCGAATCCTTGGTTTCCGCTAGCCCAGGTTAGGGTGGCATGTCCGGCTGCTTCTTCGTAGAAAACATAATAGTTACTTACTCTTTTCACTGTCTCAAAGTGGAAAGAAGTCGGGATGTTTGTTGTTGACGGATAATGCAGGTTGATGGCATAAGTGCGATGCCATTTTCCGTCTTCCGAAGTAGTGGTGTAGCGCACTGGCTTTGTAAAGTTGTGTGTCGTTCCACTGGCCGGATTAATAGTTGCTCCCGGAGTCAGTTCAAAAGTCGGTGCCAGTGCGGTCAAATCGGTCCCGTTGTTTACTTCTATATAAATAGGATAGGCATTTAGGCTTTCATCGAATGGTAGGTTGTAGTCAATCTCCGTACCTGAAAGAATGTCGGCGGGTAATATACATTTTTCGATATCAGCTTCCGCATTAGGTGCTTCGTCTTTGATGCACGATGTACAAAGGAATATGCCTATGGTACAGGTTAGTAAGTCTTTCAATCTCATGAATGGATAATTTTATAAGTTCTTTGATATTAAACACATATATAATTTACAAAGTTAAGGCTTTTCCTGAAATTTTTCTGATTATTACAATAAAATGAATGGGCCGTTTTTCTTTTTTTATGGTATAGAAGCAAAAAGGGTGCAAGAAATAAATTCCCCGCACCCTCTCTGCATGTTATGATATAATATAAAGGAATGGACTTTATTAAACGATGCCCTGAGCCATCATTGCTTTTGCCACCTTCATGAAACCGGCAACGTTTGCACCTTTCACATAGTTTACATATCCGTCTTCTTCCGTACCATATTGTACACAAGCTGCATGGATATTTTTCATAATGCTCTTCAGCTTTTCATCAACTTCTTCTGAGCTCCAGCCCAGCTTGATAGAGTTTTGAGTCATTTCGAGGCCGGATACCGACACGCCGCCTGCGTTGGCTGCTTTACCCGGAGCATATAGAATTTTGGCTTCTTGGAACACACGGATAGCTTCGGGGGTAGAAGGCATATTTGCACCTTCGCTGACAGCCATTACGCCGTTGGCAACCAATTGGCGCGCTTCGTCGCCGTTCAGTTCGTTCTGAGTGGCAGAAGGCAGCGCGATATCTGCTTTCTCTCCCCATGGACGAGCGCCTGCTACATATTTACAACCATACTTTTCTGCATATTCGCGGATGCGTCCACGATATAAGTTCTTCAGTTCCATGATGAAGTCCAGTTTTTCGCGGTCGATACCGTCCGGGTCGTAGATGTAACCGTCAGAGTCTGACATAGTAACTACCTTACCACCCAACTCAATTACTTTTTCTACGGTATATTGAGCTACGTTACCTGATCCCGATACCAGACAGGTTTTGCCTTTCAAATCGGTTCCTTTGGTTTTCAGCATTTCCATCAGGAAATAGATGTTACCGTAACCTGTTGCTTCCGGACGAATCAGCGAGCCGCCGAATTCGCGTCCTTTTCCGGTAAATGTTCCGGTGAATTCGTGAGACAACTTCTTATACATACCGAACATAAAGCCTACTTCGCGTCCGCCTACACCGATATCACCGGCCGGCACATCGGTTTCGGGACCGATATGACGCCATAGTTCCAACATGAAAGCTTGGCAGAAACGCATTACTTCCGCATTGGATTTACCGCGCGGAGAGAAGTCAGAACCGCCTTTTCCACCACCCATAGGCAGAGTGGTCAATGAGTTTTTGAATGTCTGCTCAAAGGCAAGGAATTTTAGAATTCCCAGGTTCACAGAAGAGTGGAAACGGATACCGCCTTTATATGGGCCGATGGCGTTGTTATGTTGTACCCGATAGCCCATGTTGGTTCGGATATTGCCTTTATCGTCCATCCAAGTGACACGGAATTGGTATACGCGGTCGGGAATGCAAAGACGCTCAATCAAGTTTACCTTATCAAATTCAGGGTGTTTGTTGTATTCTTCTTCGATTGTACCAAGCACTTCTTCTACCGCCTGATGATATTCAGGCTCATTAGGGAATCTTCTTTTTAATTCGTCTAATACCTTAGCTGCATTCATAATCTATTTCTTTTATAGTTATTAATTAATTTCCATTGCTTTATTGACGATGCAAAAATATAGATAAGAATTGAATTATGCAACAAATTATAAAGAAAATGCTATAAAAAATATCAGATTGTACAAAATGTAAGCGAAAATATGAATAAAAGATTATTTTACCCTATTCTTTAAATACTTTAGTAAAGGAATAAAGACTAAAGCGCCCGAAATGATAATGGATAAGATTAGCGGCCCGTCAATTTGTTCGCTTCCAGTGAGGATGATATAGCATATTGCTACCCATAAAAGGGCAAGAATTACAATTTGGGGAAGGGATAGTGGTTTTCGGCTCATGGTGATATACAGGTGTTTTAATGACAGATTTTATCGGGTTGAAGAACAAAAGAACAAATTAAGTGTATGCAGATTGCAACACTAAGAAAATTTGTCCTTTTGTTCTTTATGGCCTGAAACAGGTTGTTATTTATTAGCCTTTTTCTTCTTTTCTACGATGGCGTCAATCACTGCTACAGCGGTGATGTTCACAATGTCGCGTACCGACGCTTCGCAGTCGGTGAAATGGATAGGCTTGTTCAGTCCCATTTGAATCGGACCGAGCACTTCTGTTTCACTACTCATGGACTGAATCAATTGGTACGTGGCATTGGCCGAGCTTAGGGTGGGGAATACCAATGTATTCACTTCTTTGCCTTTCAGACGGGTAAATGGATATTTTTCGTCACGCAGTGTTGTGTTCAAGGCAAATTTTACTTGCATTTCACCGTCGATGGCGAGTTCGGGATACTTCTTCTGCATATAGTCTACTGCTTCATGCACTTTGGCGGGACTGCCTTCCGTGTCCGAACCGAAGTTGGAGTAAGAAAGCATTGCCATTGCCGGCGTGTGATTGAAAAATTCCACAGTCTTCTTTGACAGTTTGGCAATATCAATCAGCGTATCCGTGTCCGGATGGCGGTTAATCAGGGTATCAGCCACAAAGTAAGTACCTTTTTTAGAATTCAGGATATGCATGGTTCCGAAGTGTTTATATTCCGGTTGGATGCCTATCACTTCTTTTGCTACTTTGATGGTATTGGAATATTTGGTATACAAACCGGTGATAAATGCATCGGCTTCTCCTGTTTCCACCATCATCATGCCGAAGTAGTTGCGCTCGAACATCTTGTCGTTTGACTCTTGGAGATTAGCTCCTTGGCGGGCACGTTTTTCCGAGAGGATACGCGCATAGCGTTCGCGGCGTTCGGCTTCGCGATCGTGGCGGAGGTTGATAATCTCGATGCCTTCCAAACTTAAATCAAGCTCTTTTGCCAATTTCTCGATGCGTTCGTCGTTACCTAGCAATATTGGATGGCAGATACCTTCCGCTTTGGCTTCGACAGCAGCTTTCAGCATAGTGGGATGGATGCCTTCGGCAAAAACAACTCGCTGGGGGTCACGGCGTGCCGTTTCGTACAGTTGGCGGGTGAGTTTGCTTTCTTGGCCCATCAACTCGCGCAGGCGGGTTTTGTAAGCTTCCCAATCTGTAATGTGTTTGCGGGCAACACCTGAGTCCATAGCAGCTTTGGCGACTGCCATCGAAACTTCAGTTATCAAACGGGGGTCTACCGGCTTCGGAATGAAATAATCGGGACCGAAAGTGAAGTTGTTTACGTGGTAGGCCTCATTTACTACATCGGGTACGGGTTGCTTTGCCAAATTAGCAATGGCACGGACAGCAGCCAGCTTCATTTCTTCGTTGATGGCTTTGGCCTGCGTGTCGAGTGCTCCGCGGAATATATAGGGGAAACCGATTACATTGTTTATTTGGTTGGGGTAGTCCGAACGTCCGGTAGACATCAATACATCCGGGCGGGATGTCATTGCATCCTCGTAAGAAATTTCGGGAGTGGGGTTGGCGAGGGCGAATACAATCGGATGGTCGGCCATGCTGCGCACCATGTCTTGTGTCAGTACGTTTCCTTTGGACAGGCCGAGGAATACGTCTGCACCCTTAATGGCTTCTTCCAGTGTGTGCACATCCCGGCGGTCGGTGGCAAAGAATTTTTTGTTTTCGGTCAGGTTGGGGCGGTCACTGGTGATGACGCCTTTACTGTCGAGCATAAGAATATTTTCTTTGCGTGCGCCGAGGGCTACATATAGTTTGGTACAGGAAGTAGCTGATGCACCTGCACCGTTTACTACGATTCTTACGTCTTCTATCTTCTTTCCTGCTACTTCGAGGGCGTTCAGCAGTCCGGCAGAAGAGATGATTGCTGTTCCATGCTGGTCATCGTGCATCACCGGGATGTCCAGTTCTGCTTTCAGGCGATTTTCTATTTCAAAACATTCGGGAGCCTTGATATCTTCCAGATTGATGCCTCCGAAAGTGGGGGCAATGGCTTTAACGGCTTGAATGAACTTTTCAGGGTCTTTTTCATTGACTTCGATGTCGAATACGTCGATGCCTGCATAAATTTTGAACAACAGTCCTTTGCCTTCCATGACCGGCTTGCCGCTAAGGGCGCCGATGTCGCCTAGTCCGAGGACGGCGGTGCCATTGGAAATAACGGCTACCAGGTTACCTTTTGCTGTATAATCATAAGCTGTCTGCGGGTCTTTTTCTATTTCCAGACACGGTTCTGCCACTCCGGGCGAATAGGCGAGTGACAGGTCTGTCTGTGTGCTGTACGGTTTGGTAGGTACTACTTCAATTTTTCCGGGCTTGCCTTGTGAGTGATAGAGTAAGGCAGCCTCTTTGGTAATCTTAACCATAATGTTTTCCTATTTATTAGTGTTATTGTTTTAAATTGGTGGCAAAAATACAAATAAAATTATAAAATGACGCTTTTACACCATGAAATGATGTCGAATTGTTGATTTTTTAAGTGTAATATTTGACACGGATTCGTTTAATTGTGGGAGTAAAGGTACGAAATCCTGAGTAATCTCTCTGTTTTTACTGCTTAATTATAATTTAAAAATAAATAAAAAAAGGACCATGCTGCACCCGTTATATACCGATATGCAGGATTGTGTCTATTGTTTATTTAACACCTTTCCAAACACTTTTTAGCTACGCGTTATTTATAGTTAAAGCTCACTGAATAAGGATATAAATGGCGAAAAAATGACTATTTTTGCGCCATTAAAAACTTAATTGGGTTAGAAAGTTTTCTAATAACCCCGACTTCTTTTGCTAAATAATAAAGTTCAATAATGTTAGTTATGAAGATGACAGTAAACAAAATGAAATGCATTTCATTGAGCCGCGCAGCGATTGTTATGGCGGCGATGGCCGTTTTAAGCAGTTGCGGAGGCGGTCAGAGTGGTATGAAATTGGGTGATGACGAATTCACCGTTGTGACGGTACAGTCCACGGCCAGCCAGCAATCCACTTCATATCCGGCTACTATCAAGGGTATTCAGGATATCGAGGTACGTCCTCAGGTGTCTGGCTTTATCGTGAAACTGTGTGTGGATGAAGGTGCAACAGTTCGCAAGGGACAGGCGCTGTTTCAAATCGATCCTACGCAGTATGCGGCTGCCAAACGTCAGGCAAGTGCAGCTGTGGAGATGGCAAAATCGAATGTCAATACTTTGACGCTGAACGAACAGCAGAAGAAGAACCTGCATGATAAGAATATTATTAGTGATTTTGAATATCAAAGTGCAGTAGATCAGTTGCTTTCTGCCAAGGCTAGTTTGGCACAAGCACAGGCACAATTGACAAGTGCCACGCAGAATTTGGATTTCTGTACTGTGACAAGTCCTTCCAATGGGGTGGTCGGAACTTTCCCTTATCGTGTGGGAAGCTTGGTGAGCCCGTCGGTGGCTCAGCCTCTCACCACTGTGAGCGAAATCGGTGATATGTATGTGTATTTCTCAATGACTGAGAAACAATTGCTGGCCATGACCAAGGCGGGCGGTACACTAAAGGAGCAGTTGGAAAAGATGCCGGCCGTGAAGTTGGAATTGGCTGATGGTTCGGTATATGCGGAAGAGGGTCGAATTGATGCGGTCAGTGGTGTTATCGACCAGTCTACCGGCTCCGTAAGTATGCGTGCTATTTTCCCCAACAAGCAGTCGGTATTGCGCAGTGGTGGTATGGCCAATGTGATATTCCCTTATACAATGGAAAATATTATTTTGATTCCGCAGTCGGCCACTCAGGAAATTCAGGATAAGAAGTTTGTGTATGTGCTTCAGTCGGACAATGCGCTGAAACATACCGAAATTCAGATTTCAAACTTGAACGATGGCAAGAATTATATCGTGACAGGTGGTTTGAAACCCGGTGACAAGATTGTGATTGAAGGTGTTCAGAACTTGAAGGACGGACAGGTTATCACTCCGATTTCTCCCGAACAGAAAGAGGCTAAATATCAACAGCACTTGAAAGACCAGAAGGAGGGCAACATTGCCACAGCCTTTAAATAATTAATGAGTATTGAGTGAGCGAATTTATGTCGTTTATATAATAAGGTATATAGAAGAATGAAATTAGATAGATTTATTAATCGTCCGGTGCTGTCAACGGTTATCTCCGTGTTGATTGTCATCTTGGGTGTAATCGGACTTGCTACATTGCCGGTGACACAGTATCCGGACATTGCACCGCCTACCGTATCGGTTAGAGCGAATTATACAGGTGCGAACTCAACAGCTGTATTGAATTCTGTCATTGCGCCGTTGGAAGACCAGATTAATGGTGTGGAAAACATGATGTATATCCAGTCTACAGCGTCAAACAACGGTTCGGCTGATATTAATGTCTACTTCAATCAGGGCACTGACCCGGATATGGCAGCCGTCAATGTGCAGAATCGTGTCTCTATGGCACAGGGCTTGTTGCCTGCCGAAGTAACAAAAGTCGGTGTGACTACTCAGAAACGCCAAAACTCCATGTTGATGGTGTTCTCCCTGTATGATGAGACCGACTCGTATAATATTGAATTTATTGAGAACTATGCTAATATCAACTTGATTCCTGAAATCAAGCGTGTAAAGGGTGTAGGTGACGCTAATGTGTTGGGACAGGACTATTCTATGCGTATCTGGCTGAAGCCGGATGTGATGGCACAGTATAAACTGATTCCTACCGATGTGTCGGCAGCTTTGGCCGAACAGAATATTGAAGCGGCTCCGGGACAGTTTGGTGAACGCGGTAACCAGACTTTCCAATATACCATCCGTTATAAAGGACGTCTGCAGCAGACCACTGAATTTGAGGATATTGTCATCAAGGCATTGCCCGATGGTAACGTGCTTCGTTTGGGTGATGTGGCAGATATTGAGTTAGGACGTTTGGCTTACACTTTCAACAATATGGTAAACGGCCATAAAGCGGTATCTTGTATCGTTTATCAGATGGCAGGTACCAATGCTACCGAAACGATTTCCAATTTGGAGGAAGTACTTGCAAAGGCGCAAGAGTCGCTGCCTACCGGTTTGAGCATCAATATTGCTCAAAATGCCAATGACTTCTTGTTCGCTTCTATCCATGAGGTTATCAAGACATTGATTGAAGCGTTTGTCTTGGTGTTTATCGTGGTATATATCTTCTTGCAGGATATGCGTTCTACGTTGATTCCGGCCATTGCCATTCCGGTGGCGCTGGTTGCTACTTTCTTTGTGTTGAAACTGATTGGTTTCAGTGTGAACTTGCTGACACTTTCGGCGATGGTGCTTGCCATTGCGATTGTGGTGGACGATGCCATAGTCGTCGTCGAGGGCGTCCATGCCAAGTTGGACCAAGGTTATAAATCTTCTCGTGAGGCTTCTATCGATGCCATGAGCGAACTGGGTGGTGCCATTGTTTCTATTACATTGGTTATGATGTCTGTGTTTATTCCGGTAAGTTTCATGGGAGGTACGGCCGGTACGTTCTATCGCCAGTTTGGTATCACCATGGCTATTGCTATCGGTTTCTCGGCTTTGAATGCGTTGACTCTGTCACCGGCATTGTGCGCCATCTTCCTGAAACCGCACGATGAAGGACACGGAACGAAGAAAATGACCCGTGTGGAACGTTTCCATACTGCTTTCAATGCTGCATACGATTCTCTGTTGAAGAAATATAAGAAACACGTCGTGTTCTTTATCCAAAAGAAATGGTTGTCGTTCGGATTGGTTGCTGCTTCTATCATCTTGTTGGTATTCTTTATGAAGACTACTCCGACCGGTATGGTGCCTAATGAAGATACCGGTACGATTATGGGTGCGGTGACATTGCCTCCCGGCACTTCGCAGGAGCGCGCCATGGAAATCTTAAACCGTGTAGACAGTCTGGTAGCTGCCGAACCTGCGGTAGGTTCGCGTACTGTGATTTCCGGTTTTGGCTTTATCGGTGGACAGGGTCCTTCTTACGGTTCTTTGATTATCAAGTTAAAAGACTGGGAAGAACGTTCCATGATGCAGAATTCGGATGTTGTGGTAGGTACTTTATTTATGCGTGCGCAGAAGATTATCAAAGATGCGCAGGTATTGTTTTTCGCTCCTCCTATGATTCCGGGTTATTCGGCATCCAGCGATATCGAGTTGAACATGCAGGATAAGACAGGTGGTGACCTGAACCACTTCTATGATGTGGTTTTGAACTATATGGATGCATTGAAGGCACGTCCCGAAATTAATTCGGCTCAGACCACCTTCAACCCGAATTTCCCTCAATATATGTTGGATATTGATGCTGCCGCTTGTAAGAAGGCAGGTATCAGCCCTAGTGACATTCTGACTACCATGCAGGGATATTTTGGAGGTTTGTATGCTTCTAACTTCAACCGTTTCGGTAAGATGTATCGTGTAATGATTCAGGCAGAACCCGAAGCGACTAAGAATTTGGAATCGCTGAACAGCATCAAGATACGCAATGGTAATGAAATGGCTCCTATCTCTCAGTTTGTATCTATCAAAAAGGTGTATGGTCCGGACGTTATCAGCCGTTTCAACCTTTATACGGCTATCAAGGTGATGGTGGCTCCTGCCAGTGGTTATACTTCAGGACAGGCTTTGCAGGCTATCGCGGAAGTGGCAAAAGAGAATCTGCCTACCGGTTACGGTTATGAACTGGGAGGTATGGCCCGTGAAGAGGCATCTACCAGCGGCAGCTCTACAGGTCTCATTTTTATCTTGTGTTTTGTATTCGTTTACTTGTTGCTGAGTGCACAGTATGAAAGTTATATCCTGCCGTTGTCCGTATTGCTTTCAGTTCCGTTCGGTCTGTTGGGTAGCTTCTTGTTCGTAAACGGATTTGCGGCATTGGGAAATATCCCGGCACTGAAGATGATTTTGGGAACCATGTCAAATGACATCTATATGCAGATTGCATTGATTATGTTGATGGGTCTGTTGGCAAAGAATGCCATCCTGATTGTAGAGTTCGCTTTGGACCGCCGTAAGCAGGGAATGAGTATTTCATGGGCGGCAGTGCTGGGTGCGGCTGCTCGTTTGCGACCGATTCTGATGACCTCATTGGCCATGATTGTCGGTTTGATTCCGTTGATGCTGGCTATGGGAGTAGGTGCGCACGGTAACCGTACATTGGGAGCTTCGGCCATTGGTGGTATGTTGATTGGTATGATTTTCCAGATATTCATCGTACCGGTGTTGTTCGTGGTATTCCAGTGGTTGCAAGAGAAATTCAAACCGATAGAATGGGAGAATGTGGACAATACAGAGGTTGAACCCGAAATAGAACAATACACCCGTAAATGAATAGAAGAACAATGAAAAAGATAATAGGACTATGTTGTGCAACGCTCTTACTGAGCAGTTGCCACATCTA